>Ga0222645_100034_pt1 | contig 96750 bp, 112 predicted proteins | sample AntAcemetagen292_FD_179881 | JGI IMG/M metagenome (GOLD analysis project Ga0222645, IMG submission 179881) | Saline water microbial communities from Ace Lake, Antarctica - #292 | ecosystem: Environmental > Aquatic > Non-marine Saline and Alkaline > Saline | place: Antarctica: Ace Lake...
AAGAATACGAGTACAGTTTTCATACAGTTACAGTGTTGTAAAGTTAGGCGGGGTATAAACCCTTTTGTTAAAAAGGATGGGGTGATATGTTAGTTACTCCTACATCTCTATCCCATAAATAATTTCATCAATATAAAAAATAAAAAATTTTATTACCTCTTTAACTATTAGTGCTATGTATATATAACAAATTATGTTAAAGTTTACAAATATATTCTATTTTACTTGTTTATTAAAAATATTCTTCGTAACTTTGTAAAATAAAATAAAGAGAATGAAAAATAAATACCTTGATAAAGAAGATATAGAAAGTTTAGGGTTTAAAGAATCTAAAACAGATATAAATTGGTATGATTATAAAAATGATAGATATTGGTTATATAAAGAAGATACTAAAGATTGGAAATGGATAATTAGTGATCAACAATCTGAAATATCATTTGCAGGTGCAATTAAAAACAAATCAGAACTTAAAGTATTACTAAAACAATTAAACATAAATGAATAAACTAGATAGACATAAAGATGGTAATAGGTTAATACCATTAAAAGAAATAAGTAAACCACTAATAGGTAGGTTTAAAAAAGTAAATGGAAAAGAGGTGTTTATAGAAAAAAAATAAAAATAATTAAAAAAAAATTAGGAATATTCAAATATCCATCGTACCTTTGTATTATATTAAAACAAAAACTATTAAATTAAACAAATGAAAGATTTTTTAAAACAACCAAAAGCAATATTTATTGGTATTGCATTACTACTTAATCTAGGATCACTAGCTTTAGTATTTACAGGTAAGATAGACTTTACCACTTTTGTAACATCAATTAGTACAGTGTCAGCTGCTGTGTTTGGACTATATCAATTTTATATTAAGAAAGCTATTATTACAGAAGTGAATACTATAGTAAATCAAGCTAATGCTATTCAAGATGAAAACTTACATTTAAGAAAAGAAATAGACAGAATGAATCTTCAAACTAGTATTAAAAAACATAATTCTGATTTAGTAACTAAAAATATTGGTGATACTTGTTGTGACTTACCAGATCAATGTGTAGAATCAGAAGCAGAAAGCTGCGTTAAAGAGATGGAAGTTACGGGTAGTAAAGAATTATCTAAAGAGAAAAGTACAGACCCAGTAAGAAAACCTAAAAGAAAATACAACAAAAAGAAAAAAACAGACTAATGAACTACACAGTTACATATTATAAAAGTGATGGTTGGGACACAACCGAAGACTTTAAAAATGTAACTTCCCGTGAGAAAGCCGAGGAAATCTTTGAAGACTACCTCGGCAGGGAATTGGGAAGTGAATTAAAAGAAGGTCTTATATCAGATCAAGAGTTTAGAAATATTGTTTGTAATGGAATTTACACGTATAGTGATAATGATTTAGAAGTAACAATATCTATAGAACTAACAGAAGACATATTTGGAAAAGAGAATGAGTAAAATATTAAGCAACGCAGAAGCAAGAGAAAAATTACTAATAGGTACAAAAAAAATAGCAGATGCTGTTCTTAGTACATATGGACCAGATGGTCATAATGTAATTATTAGTCAACCAGATGGTAGTAGGTTTATTACTAAAGATGGTGTATCAGTAGCAAAAGAAATTAGTTCAGAAGATAGGTTTGAAAATGAAGCTATACAAATGTTAAAAGAAGCATGTTTGCTAACTAATACGCAAGCTGGTGATGGGACAACTACTTCAATGTTGTTTGCAAAAACTATTATAGAAGAAGGTTTTAAATCTTCTACTAACGGTATTACACTCAAAAGAGAATTAGAAAAATGCTTACCTGATATTATAAATTATATAGACACTTACAAAAGAGAGTGTACAATAGATGATATATATGATATTGCAATGGTATCAACAAACGGTGATAAGAATGTATCAAAACTAATACTAAGAGTTTTTAGTAGTAACATTGATGCTGATGTATTGTTTGATCAATCAAAAGATAAAACTACTACAACAGAATTTATTGAAGGGTATTCAACAGATGGTAATGTATTCAATTCTCAATATGACTATACAGAAGATACATTATCACATTCTAGAGTATACGCAGTAAATGGTAAGATTGATAATGTAAGATCTATGAGTATTTTCTTACAAGAAATAAAAAATGTAAATGAAAACATAATTATTATAGCAGAAGAGTTTTCTAATGACATTCAAAAAATAATATACAATAACAGACAACATTGGAGTATTAAGCTTATTAAATCACCAGGTTATTCATCAGGTAGATTAGAAACGCTTGAAAACATTAGAGCTTACACAGGAGCTACTAAAGTGTTAAACACAGCACAATTTTACAAAGGTTTAGATTACGGATTTGTAAAAACTTTTAGTGGTAAGAATGGTAGGTTAATATTTCATAATGATAATATAGAAAATAAAGAATTAACACAAAGAATTAAATTTTTAAAAGCTAAACTAGATAAGTCTACTGATGGTTACGAAATAGAACAGTTATCAGCACTACTTAGTAAATTTAAATGTGGTATTAGTATAATTAACATAGGAGCAGGATCAGAAATAGAATATAGAGAATTACATGACAAACTAGAAGATGCAGTAAATGCATGTAAGTCAGCTTTATTAGATGGTATAATATTAGGTGGTGGTATTACAGCAATGGAAATAGCTGATAAGATTGATAACAAAATATTAATTAAAGCACTCAATGATCCTTGGTCTATATTAAATTGTTATGACAAAGAAGAGATAATTGAGAATAAAATATATGATCCATCACTAGTGCTTAAGTGTGCAATTACAAACGCTATAGCAGTGGCAGGAACAATACTAACAACTAATACAATCATTATAAATGGGGATAGCTAGACAACAACGTAGAGGTAAAGTAGATCAAAATGGTAACAAGATACCTAAAAGACCTTTTAACAATAGTAAAAGAACTAAAGGTAGACAGACACAAGTTGATATGCAATTTCACACAAGTGAACTTACAAAGCGTATTACATATGTAATGAAACTTGCTAATGAAATTAAAAAAGCAGGTTTAAAATTAACTCTTGACAACTTTGGTAAAACAGTTAGACAATTTGATAAAGAAAATATGTTTGACGAATATGAGCAAGCTATAATGTTAAAGATTACAAACGATGAATAAATATAAAAAAGATCCTATTGATAAATTTAAAAATGGTAAAAATTTTATTAAATCTGTCAGTGTAAAGAAATCTTTTACAGAAAAACAAAAAAGAGAAAATAAAACAATTAAAAAAATAGTTAAATTATATTTAGATAATTTTATTTATGAAAAAAAAGAAGATTCAAGTAAATTAAATAGAATAATAGAATTAGAACATGAAAATGCTGATGTTATTATAAACATAAATATAAAATTAAAAGATAATGAATAAAAAAATTACTCTTAAAAACGTAAAAGCATTTGTAAAAGGTAATTTTTTATATTATCAAAATGAAGTTTTTAGTAGACCATTACACATAAAAGAACAAGTAATATATAGACTTAATATTTGTAAAGATGATTGTCTAATAGAAAACGAATGTGTTTATTGCGGATGTCCACCAAAAAAGAAAAGTCATTTAAAAGAAAGTTGTAATGAAGGTAATAGATTTCCTGATTTGATGGATAAACAAAAATGGCAAGATTACAAAAAAGAAAATGGAATTAATATATAAATATAAAACATTTAAAGAGGTTGAAAAAATATTAACATTAACATTAGAAAAAAGTCAAAAATTAAACAAAATACTTAATTCAGATGTAATAATTTATAAAAATGGTAGACTTTGGAACTTAAAATTAATAATAAATAAAAAATAATGAATTACGATGATGAAGAAGTAGAATTTTGTAACGCTTGTAAAAGCTTATTTATAAAAGAAGATGAGTTAGGTAATGTATGGTGTGGTGATTGTGATAGCCTAGATCATACTTCAGTTTTACCAACTATATTTGATTATTTTGAAAAATATGGCTTTAAAGCTATAGATGGATAGCACAGTAATTAAAATATTAAATATACCAATATATGATAATGATGAATCAGAAGAACCAACATCTTATAAGTTAGTATATTTACCATCTAAAATAAACTCACACACAATAGAAGAAATACACGCTAAAGTAAGTGAAAACGGAAAGCTTTATAAAAATGTATCAACATTAAGAACTGATAAAGATCAAATGTATGATATAGTAGGTAATTATAAAAACGAAAACAAAAGACTGTTTACAGTTACAAAAAAAATAGGATATTAATGGCTAAGGAAATAAATTTCAATATTAGATTAACAGAAGAGCAAAAAAATGTTAAATCACAAATACTTCATAAACCTGTTAATTTTATATTAGGTAACGAAGGAACAGGTAAGACAATGCTCGGTGTAAATATAGCTTTAGATTTATTTTTTAGAAAAGATACTATATATAAGCAAATTATTATAACAAGACCTACTGTAACAACAGAGGATTTTGGATATCTTCCTGGAGATATTAATGATAAGCTTGGTCCTTTTTTGGCTCCTATATATGAAAATATAAAAAATGTATATTCTAACAATGATACAAAGAAAAACAAAATAGACAAGCACTTACAAAACAATGAAATAAGAATACTACCAATAGCCTTTACAAGAGGTGTAAGTTATGATAACGCAATAGTTTTAGTAGATGAGTTTCAAAACTGTACTAAAGATCAAATTGAGATGATTATAGGTAGATTAGGTAAGACATCTAAACTTATTTTTACAGGTTCTAACAAACAAATAGATTTAAAAAGAAAAAGTGATTCTTGTATAACTATTGTTGACAAAATAAAACATAGTAAATACGTTGGTGTTTATGATTTAACTATAAATCACAGACATGCAGCTGTAGAAAATGTTTTAAACATAATTAGAAATGAATAATGGAAATTTTAAAATACCATGTAGCAAAAAAAGTTTTTTTAAAAGATGGTTATTAATAACTCAACCTTTTCATAAACTTAAACCTAGACAAGTATCTATACTTACTGAATTACTATATTATCATAATTTAATGAAAGATGACCATGATGACGAAGATGAATTATGGGAAGCCGTTTTTGATTACAGTATTAAATTAAAAATAAGAAACGATTTAAAGATAGAAGATCATATTATACAAAATAGTCTTACTATACTTAGAAAATCAGGAATTATAAATAAGAGAAGAATAAAAGAACAATTTATACCAAAAATTAAAAACGGTAAATACATATTAAATTTTGAATTTATAATAGATGAATAAAATTATACACGCAATAGGTTTAATATCAAACAGAAGAGATATTGAAATAAAAGAAGTAGTAGATAGCGTGTATGAGTTTATGATATCTGAAATAGAAAAAAAAGATTTAAAAAACGATGAAGAAACTAATTTTTTTCATCAACACCTTGGTAAGTTTTACTTTAATAAGAAGATTTACAACAAAATAAATAAATTAAATAAAAATGATTAAAACAGCAGACATTAAAGATTTGGAATTAAATTTTACACCACATAGAGGTAGTTATTTAATGACAACTAACAAGTACTTGGCAGCTAACGATTTAGATTTTTCAGACAGTCAAGAACCTATTTTTGATGAATATCAATATGTAGCAGCAGTAGGAGATGGATGTCATTTTCATGTAGGAGACAAACTTTTATTAGATTTAGAACAATTTTTAACACATAAAAAAGATCCTAGAAACACAAACGAAGTTATTAGTCAATTGGAATTTAAAAGTGTAGAAATTCAAGATATAATGTTTATTCTAGTAGACGATAGCCGTAGATTTGTAAAAGGAAAAATAGAAGACTAATGACAAGTATACTTAGAACATTTGAAACTAATGAAAACTTTTGGTTAGTAAACCCATCGTTCCTTACTATTAAATTATATAGTAACTTACATAAATCAGATAAGTCTAAGGACAAATTAAATAGCTCACAAACAATGTGGGCTATTGCTTTTTTAATTGATCCACATACGGACAATCCTTGGAAAAACTTAGCTACTGTAGATAAGCGTGATTTAATATATAATGATTTTTTTAAAATAAATTGGGATAAAAATGAAGATTTAATAGATGAGTATTATAAAAGATGTCTTACTCTTGCTGAAAAAGATTTTTATGATATGCAAGAAAAAATGCACGAAAGAGCTTTGTTTATTAAAAACACAAAGTATAGTCTTGATGAATTTGAAGAAGTAGATGGACGTAGTAAATTAGTTAAAGGTACAGCACCACAGTTAGATAAAATGGTTGTTGAAACTAAAAAAATATACGAACATTTAGATGCCATAGAACAGTTAATGAAAAAAGACCAAGCAGATGGAGGAAAAACAAAAGGAGGAATGCAAGAAAGTGCAGCAGAACAAGGATTACTTTAAATAAAGTATTATAATGAATATAGTTAGATCACCATCAATACCTGTTATAAATAACAGAAACAATTTCCTTATTTCTAAGGTGCCTAAATTGCATCCTAGTAGTATAAGTTATCTTAAATATTGGAAACTTCATAAGAAACGATGTATAGAAGGATTATGGGGTATAGATGACGCATCTGTAACTATGAATGTGGATGAAGAAATAAATTACAATAAAGAATCAGATAGTTATCGTTATATGCCTGGTAATTTATATTTTTATGTAAACTTTGGTACAATACTTCATCAGGATGAAAACGGTCCACGTTCAGCACCTAAAATGAAAATGAGACCTTATCTTAGAGATATTGAATGGGGATTTTTTTATAACTGGTTAGAAGGTCGTGGTTTTTCAGGATTTTCAAATGATAAAGAATTTAGTTCTGATACTAGATTATTAACATTAGAAGAAGATAAATTACCTGACAATCTTAAAAATTTAAAATATATAACACCTAGAGAAAACCTTAGAATGCTAAGAAATAAACCTCTAGGTATACCTTTGTATAATAATCAAGCACATAACTTATTTATGTTGGGTGCAAGGGGTTTTGGTAAAAGTTTTATGGTTGGTGTAGGTGTAGTTTTATATGAGCTATTATTTGATGGAGCAAAAGAATATACTAAACATTCATTAGAAAATCCTTACAAAGTTGAAATATTTGTAGGAGCTGCTGTATCATCTAAATCTGCAGATATATTATCTAAAACAAAAGAGGCAATGGAACACTTGCCTGGTGACTATATAGATTCAAATGGACGCTATTACCCATCACCATTAAATAAATCAATGGCAGGTGGATTAGGACCTAACAATATAAAAAATCCATGGAGACATGAGTACGATAAGAACGTTGGTGGTACTTGGATTAAATTAGGAACAGGTAGTAATATTAAACATGGTATATATACCACTGAAAACCCAGAAGCAGCAGCAGGAACAAGACCTGGTGTTATGGTCATAGAAGAAGTAGGGCTTATGACTAATGTACTTAAAACACATGGTTCTAACATAGCATGTCAAATGGAAGGTGATTGGAAGTTTGGATCATCCGTTTACCTTGGTACAGGTGGTAACATGGAAAAAATTATTGAATCAGAAGTTATATTTAGAGATCCAAAACCATTTCAATTTTTAGAATTTGACGATGTTTGGGAAGGAACTGGTAAGATAGGATGGTTTGTACCTGCAGTATATGGTATTAACAGTTTTAAAGATAAAAACGGTAATACAAATTTTGCAGAAGCTTATGATTACAAATTAGAAGAAAGAGCTAAAGCTAAAAAAGCTAAATCTACATCAGCTCTTGATTTAGAAATGATGAACTATCCTTTAGTTCCATCTGAAATGTTTCTTAGTAAAAAAGGTAATAGATTTCCAATTGCAGATCTAAAAGAACAACTTAAAAATGTAGAACAAAATCCTAAAGAATATGCTAATAAGCATTGGTATGGTGATCTTGTATTTAATTCAAAAGGTGAATTAAGATTCTCACCAAAAGACATGAGAGAAGTTGTACATAAATATCCTATACTTGACAACTCAATACACCCAGGTGTTATAGAATTTTTTGAAATGCCTAAACGTAATAAACAAGATGAGGTGTTTCCTAGTAGATATTACGTAGGAACAGATACATATGACGATGATGATAGTACTACTAATTCATTAGGTTCATCAATAGTAATGGATGGATGGACTAAACGTATAGTAGCTGAATATACAGGTAGGCGTAACACAAGAGAGTTTTATGAAATAACTAGAAAGTTAACAATGTTTTATAATGCTTTAAATAATTATGAAAATAACAAAAAAGGTTTATTTTGGCATTACGAAAAAAAGAAATCACTTAATAGACTTGCTGATACACCTGAATCACTTAAAGATGAAGCTAATACTACTATTAGAAAAACAGGTAACACTAGAAAAGGTACACCTGCAACAGTAGGAGTAAATAATTACGGTTTACAACTTATTGAAATGTGGTTAGATAATGACGAATTAGATGATAGAGAAGGTATCACACCTGTGCAATTATTACGTAGTCCAGGAATTATACGTGAACTTATAGCTTTTAATCCAGCAGATAACTTTGATAGAGTATCAGCATTAGGTATGTTATTAATATTAGTTGAAGATAGATATAAAACTATTAAATATTCTTTAGCAAATTCAACTAAACCTAATGTTTCACATTTATCAGAAGATAACTTTTTTAATAAAAACTACGATTATAAAAATTTTAGTGCATATAACAGTAAGTTAACAAAAAAGAAGACACATTTCAATCTTTAAATGCTATTAATTATATAGACACAAACATTAAATAATAAAGAATAAACTTTTTATAAACAAATAAATAACATAGATTTGTACAGATATGGGAAAATTTACATTAAGATCAGCACCAAGACAAAGATTATCACGTTCTGCTAAAACTTCTAAATGGAGAAAAAGCAATGTAGATTACGGAGATAACTATTCATTTTACCATAATGACGTAGTTAGATCTACTTTACAAAACAAAGTAAGTAATTTACATTTATTTAATGGAATAGTAGATAGAAGAGATATACAAAAAGTTATAAATCCTTTTGGGTTAGATGCTTCTTATGTTCCTGATAATATACCACATCACCCTATTGCAGTTCCTAAAATAGAATTGTTAGTTGGTGAAGAAATAAATAGACGTACTGAGTTTAGTGCAATTATAACTAACCCAAATGCTATTTCTCAAAAAGAAGAAAGTAAAAAACAATTTCTTGTAAAAAGTTTAGCTTCATTGATTGAACAATCTGAAGACCCTGCTGAATTAGAAAAGCAGATGAAACAATTAAGTAAAGAAGTTAGATCTTGGCAAGATTCTAGAGAGTTGTTAATTAACAGGTTACTTACTCATTATTCAATTGAATTATCTTTTGATAAAAAATTTAACGGGGGTTTTAAAGATGCATTGTTATTTGCAGAAGAAATTTATCAATGTGATATAGAAAACAATGAACCTACAATGGAAAAATTAAATCCATTAAAAGTTCATGCTGTACGTGGTGGTAATTCATCTAGAATAGAAGATTGTGATTTAATTATATTAGAAGATCATTGGTCTCCAGGAAAAATAGTAGATATATATCATGAAGAATTAAAACCTAAAGAAATTGATGATATAATGGGTTACAGCACAGGCAGCAGTAGCTCAAATGATAATTTTACAGACGATGAAAATAATCATTTATTTATAAGAGATACAGACGTAAATGGTAATGTTATTGATGACTATATAGGATTAGCAGAAATAAACGGTCATAGTTTTAATCCTAATTATACAGATAATCAAGGTAACATTAGAGTGTTAAGAGTTTATTGGGCATCTCTTAAAAAATTACTTAAAGTAAAATTTTACGATGATAATGGTGACGTTCAATATAAAATGATGGACGAAAATTACATTATAGATGAAAATGCAGGTGAAGAAGTAAAATTACTTTGGATTAAAGAATTTTGGGAAGGTACATTGTTAGGTAAAGATATTTACGTTAATATGAAACCTAAAAGAGTACAATATAATAAACTAAACAATCCTTCTTATTCTCACGCAGGTATAATTGGTGAAATATATAATACTAACCAAGGTAGAGCTGTTTCCATGATGGATAGAGCAAAAAACTATCAATACATGTATGATATTATATGGGACAGAGTAAATAAAGGAATACAAAAGAATTACGGTAAAATACTTGAATTAGACTTAGCTTCTGTACCAGATAACTGGGAAATAGATAAGTGGATGCACTTTGCTGTTGTAAATGGTATTGCAGTTAAAGATAGTTTTAAAGAAAGTAACAAAGGTGGATCTACAGGTAAATTAGCTGGTAGTATGCAACAATCAAAAGGTTATTTTGACATGGAAACTGGTCAGTATTTACAGCAACAAATAATGATGCTAGAATACATTAAAACTGAAATGGGTGAAGTAATGGGTATCTCTAGACAAAGAGAAGGTCAAGTAGCCAATAGAGAAACAGTTGGTGGTGTAGAAAGATCAGTAAATCAATCAAGTCATATTACTGAATGGTGGTTTATGAAACATGAAGATGTTAAACGTAGAGTAATGCAATGTTTTATTGATACAGCTAAAATTGCACTTAAAGGTTCTAACAAAAAAGCTCAATATATATTAGATGATCAATCTATAGAAACTTTAAATTTAGATTTTAATGATATTGCTGAAGTAGACTTTGGTATAGCAATTACTAGTTCTACTAAAACTCAAGAATTAAAACAAACTTTACAATCATTAGCACAATCATTTATGCAAAATGGTGGTTCTTTTGCAACGGTAATGGATATTTATTTATCACCATCACTTGCTGACATGAGAAGAAGAATAGAAAGTGCTGAAGAAGATGCTCAAGAAAAATCTCAAGAACAAGCTAAAGCTCAAAGTAAACAACAAGAAGCTTTAATGCAACAACAAGCTGCTGATCAACAAGCTGATAGAGATCTTAAAAAGTATGAAATAGATACTAAAGCTGATGTTGATATGAAAAAAGCAATTATGCAATCTACACATCAAATGTTAGACAGAGATGTTAATGATGATGGTATAGAAGAAGTTGTTGATCCTTTAGAAATTCAAAAACATAAAGATGATATAATGATAAAACTTAAACAAATGAGTAACGATATGTCTATGCATAATGATAATTTAACAATAGAAGAAAAGAAAATAGCAGCATCTAAATTAAAAAACAATAGTAAATAAACGCTATTACACAAACTTAAATATAGTAAAGATATACCTTTATAAGTTTGGAACATACAACAAAATATTAATATATTTGCACAATGGAAGACGATAACGATTTAAACATGGATATGCTTATTGAAGTAGATGGAGAATTAAATCCTTTTACTGATGAAGAAGTTATAGACGAAAAAAAACCAGTAAAACCTACTGAAGAAAACCAAGACGAGGATCTAATAGATTCAGAGAGCGTAGTTGAGGATAATGATATTGAAGATGATATTGATGAAGATAGTGAGGGAGATGATACGTCTTCTTCAAATCCAAATCTATTCAAATCCCTTGCTACTCTTCTTAAAGAAAAAGCATTAATCTCATCTGAAGATTTTGAAGTCAGTGACGAAGATTCTTTTGTAGAACTTTTTAAAAAAGAAATTGAAAAAAATGAACTTTCAGATTTAAGTGAAATTCAAAAAAGTTATCTTAATCAAATTAGAGAAGGTATTCCTCACGAAAAAGTAACTAAAGATTTACAACAATTAGATCAATTAAATACAGTTACTGATGAAGTGTTAGATTCAGACTCTGATCTTAGAAAAAGAGTTATATTTCAAGACTTTGTTAATAGAGGTTATAGTGAAGAAAAAGCAAACAAACATGTTCAAAGATCATTAGAACTAGATGTAGATGTTGAAGACGCTAAGGAAGCAATGCTTTCTATTAGAGAATTTACACAAGCTAGAATGGACAAAGAAAACTTGAAAATTAAAAGTGATTCTGATATTCAAGAAAAAACAAAAGAAGATAATATTAAAAAAATTACAAAAGAAATAGAATCAATCAAAGAAATTATTCCTGGTTACGCTGTTTCTGATAATATTAAAACAAAGATTAAAGATAATATGTTTAAAGTAATAGGTGACAATCCTATTACAAATCAACCAGAAAATTCTCTTATGAAATTTCAAAGAGAAAATCCACTTGATTTTGATAAAAAACTTTATTATCTATATACTATTACTAATGGTTTTAAAAACTTTGATTCTATTAAACAGGATAGTCAAAGTAAAGCAATTCAAGATTTAGAAAGCGCTTTTAATTCCACTACTAAAATGAATGACCCAGGTTCACCATCATATCTTCAAGACCCAGATAGCTATTTTATAGACTTGAAAGGTGATGAGATTGTTGTTGATTAATTATAAATAAAAACAAAAAAAATAAAAATTATGAGTGTAGGTAAATTTGTGATGACTCATGCAAAATCGTTCACTGGTCTAACCACTAGGAATCACCTTGGAGCCATTTGGCATCAGGCTCCTCAGATGGCTACTAAGATCACCACGCAATTATTGCAACAGTCAGGAATGAAAAACATTGATTCAATGTTGAGTATGTTTCCAGTTAAATATTTTGATACAGATGATGATTTCATCTGGAAATTAGCAGGTAGTTCTGAAAGAAACATTCCACTTGTGGAAGCTGTTTTTGAAGGATCTGTTGTTGATGCAAATACAACAGGCGTAGGTGCTGGTAGATTACCTTTTCAATTAGTATTTGAAGAGCCATATTTTACAGACATCATGCAAATTGCTGGGGAAAACCCAGACACTTACCGTGTAATCCTTACAAGTGATGCTCGTCCTGATGGAACGAATCGTTTTGTATATGATGCAGAGGTATTTGGTGATGAAAGTTCTCTATCTGGTATTCCAGGAACAGAATTAGTACCACAATCTAGATGGAGCATTGAAGGAGCTCCAGTTGAAGATGAGCTATCTATTAAAGGTGCTGGTATTCAGTTTAATACTCCTTATACTATGAGAAACTCTTTTTCATACATCCGTATGGAACATAAAGTTTCTGGTAAATTAATTGATACTAAGTTAACAGGTACAATGGGTGTATCAGCTACTATCCCCACGCGTGATAGTAAAACTGGTAAAATTCATGAATCTACTACTTGGATGCAAGAAGTGTATTGGCAATTTGAGCAAGCAATTGCTAAAATTAAATCCCGTACTCAATTCTTTGGTAAGACTAACCGTGATGATAACGGACGTTATCTAAACACTGGTAAATCTAGTATTACTATTAAAGCTGGTTCAGGTATTCGTGAGCAAATGGAAGTTTCTAATACAAGTTTTTATAACTTATTTAGTCTTCGTTTACTTACTGATATGTTATCTGAATTATCTGAAGGTAAACTTGATTTTGGTGAACGTAAGTTTGTAATCAAAACTGGTGAACGTGGTGCTATTCAATTTCATGAAGGTGTAACTAAAGAAGCAATGGGATGGACTTCCCTTGGGTTTGATAATACAAACGTAAATGTTCTTAAGTCTACAAGTTCTAAAATGCACGATAATTCACTTACTGGTGGATTTCAATTTACTGAATGGAAAGCTCCAAACGGTGTTACAGTAACTATTGATGTAGATCCTTTCTATGATGATAAAATACGTAACAAAACTCTTCACCCTAATGGTGGTGTAGCTGAATCTTATAGATATGACATTTTCTATATTGGATCTACACAAGAACCAAACATACAGAAATGTATGGTTAAAGGAGAAGATGAACTTCGTGGATACCAAGCTGGTATTAGAGATCCGTTTACGGGTCGTAGAGGTGGTACTATGAGTAGAATGGAAGATTCTGCTACTATTACAGCAATGTGTACAATCGGTTCTTTGGTATTGGATCCATCAAGAACTGCAAGTCTATTACCTAACGTATAAGGTAATATATATTTTGATCAGACTACAGGAAACTAAATCCTGTAGTTTCTGATTAATTACAAAACAAAACAAAGAAGAAGACAAAATGAATAAAGAAGTAAATTTTAAATTGCCAAATAAAAAAGTAATTGTTCGTTACATACGAAGAAAAGCAGGAATGGCAAGTAACGTTGATGATAAACACGTTATATCAGGTGGGATGTTAAATGGATCAACACGTAAGTATTGTACACCATTAACAAAACAAAAAACTATTAAAAATGTTCTTACAAATAATGAAAAAGACTTTTTAGAAGATACAATGGGAATTGAACTTTCTGTTTATAAAAATACTGAATTTTGGGCAACCAGAAATGTATCTTTAAGAAAAGGAGATAACTATTTAGATTTACTTAACCCAGTTGACTATATTGATTATAAAATACTATTAGGTAACACTAAAGAAATAGTTGTAGGTTTAGAAAATATTAATAAAGATCTTAAATTCAAATTTGTTATTATAGAAGAAGGTGAAGAAAATGAAGTTAAAAGAAACAATTTTTCAACTAAAAAAGAAGCATTTAAATTATATTCTAAGATAGAAGATTCTCAAGAAACATTACGTAGTATAGTTAAACTTGTAGAAAACAAAGCAATATCTAAAACAGCAGATGTAAAGTGGTTACAAGGGCAAGTTGAAGGTATTATAGAAAATAAACCTGAACAATTTGTATCACTAATGAAAGATACAAATTATGAAATTAAAATGTTATTATCTAATGCAGAAGATGCAGAAGTAGTAATAAAAAAGAATCGTAGATATTCTACAGCAGATGGTTTAGATTTATGTTTAGAAGGAGAAATAGCAACGTTTGAAAACGCAGTAAGATATCTTTCAAATCCATTAAATCAAGAATTAGTAGATATTATAGAAGCTAAAACTAAGAAAGCAATTAAAAGTAAATAATAATGACTGCATTAGGATTTAAAGAAAATTTTAATTTACTATATAATAACATTAATTCAATGGCTAGCCCAGGACTTGATGATTATGAAATATCATTATTATTAACATTAGCTCAAGAAGAGTTAGTTAAAAATTATAATGATCCAAAAAGTAATAGTAAATTAGAAGGATTTGAAGGTTCTGATAAAAGAAGAGTAGATTTAAAAGAGTTAATAACTAACTACGTAACAGATACCCCTCTTGTAAATCAAAGTTATAAGCTTTCTAATAATTCAGTTATATATCAAATACCATCAAACGTATTTCTTATTAAACAAGAATCAGTAAAAATTGAAGACCCATGTTCTTTAGGTAAATCAACAGCTTTTAAACAAGTTGGTGTAATACCAAAAACACATGATGAGTATAATACTCAAATAAATAATCCATTTAAAAGACCAAATGATAAAAAAGTTTGGAGATTAGATTACAATTCAAGTGAACCTGGCAGTAACATTATTGAATTAATATCTAGTGTCCCAATTTTAGAGTATCAAATGAGATATTTGAAATATCCTAAAGCTATTATTGTAAATAATATATCACCTAATTTAGCTATTAACGGTGATTTCTTACAACAAACTTCTGAATTAAATATAGAAATTCATAGTGAAATTGTAAGAAGAGCTGTTGAGTTATCTAAATTATCTTATAAATACGATTCACTTGGAAATTTTGTAGATTTATATAAAAGAAAAGAATAATAATAATTTAAATTAAATTAAAATGAGTGTAATAGGAGTAAATCAAGTAGGTCACCTTCTTATTGGTGAAACGTATAATGGGGATCCTAACTTTAGCAACTTTAATGATGCTGATGATAAATCTTTACAAATAGTATCTAAAAATTCGGCGTCATTAGTAGCTGGTCCTTTTAAAATATTTCAAAAAGCTGACGGTATCCCTGGTGGATTTAAGTTTAGTGAAATAATTGACCCAGCTAACATTGAACATATAACAGCAGTTAAACATGTTGCTGCTGAAAATAGAATTTTAAAAGCAGCAGGTTTTTCAGGAACTGTTAGAGGTAATGTTACTTATCAAGTAATGATTCGTTTACTAAATGATGGTGGTACATTATCACCAGAAAATTTTAGATTTATTAATGGGTTCTATGTAACCCCAGGTGATGCTACTGGCTTAGCTTTTTCAGATGTTTTAGCTGGTATAAAACTTAATCTAGAAAAAACGTTAGCTAAAGAAGCTAATACATCTTTTTCAATTACTACTGATTCTAACAGTTTGTCTGTAGAAACAGGAACTAGAAGTTTTGCATTAGGTAAAAAAGATGGTCGCCCTGTAGAATTTGACCTTCAAGTAGCAGTTAGAGATAATGGTGGTGATAACACTGTATCAGATGCTCGTTATAATGACCTTAGTGTTGTAGTAACACAGGCAGGTGGTGCTGGTTCTGGAACAGGTAATCAAGTTGCTAATTTAGAATGGTGTAGAGCAGGTGAAGAAGGTGATAGATATCGTATGATAGGGTATCCTAATAACTTTGATACGCCTTACTTTGCAAATCCAAGTAAAACTTATCACATGATTAATATTGCATATTACCAAGCGCGTACTTCTGTAAATGTTGAAAGACAATACAGAGTAGCTCAAATTGCAGTAGACAATGCTGATCAAGATGCAGGTGGAGCAGGAACAGCATTTACAGCAGTTAATGCTTTAATAGCTGATTTAGAAACAGTAACAGGTAAAACAATAGCTGATTTATCTTAATATTTTTAACTTATAGAGGGGAGAAATCCCCTCTTTATTTAAGTACATATGCAAATTACACAATTTAATATAGTAAATAATACTTTAGTTTTAGAAATAACAGATGCATCAAGTGCATCTTTATTGCGTTTTTGGAATAATAAAACTTATAAAGATTTTAATTTAGCTATAGATTTTTCAAGTAAACTTACAGGAGCATCAACTGAAAATATAGTATTAACATTGTCAGATATAAATGAATCTGTAATTGATGGTATTTATTTTATTGAAGTTGAAGACAGTGATGGTGTTTCAATTGCATATACATATAGTTTTGTAAAATACAAAGAATGTATTTTAGATAAAATTATAAAAAATATAAAATGTAATGATTGTTTAGATTATTTTGATGAAGATACAACTAATGCTCATTCATTATTAATTGCAACAACTTACGCATTAGAATTAGGATTTATAGAAGTTGCATTAAGTAATTTAAATGCTTTAGATAAATATTGTAGTAATAAATGTAAATCTTGTAATTCATATAGTAACATTGTAGATAATTCATTATTTTCATTAAACGATCCTAATTAAAAATATGTCAAATTTAAATAAACAAATAATAGCTTCTACGACTAATGCTTTGTATAAAAAAGCTAAAAAAACTGGATATTTAAATTTAAAAAAAATAAATGTTCTTTATCTTTATGATTATTACATGTCATTTGTTAAAAACGTTGTTGAATATAATGATGAATATGTAATTTTAAGGCAAGCTATATATCAATTAAAAGCTGAATTAGAAGGTATATGTGATTACAAATCTATATTACCTAATCTTATTGTTGTTCCAAATATAACTCCTGATAATACAGCACCACAAATGCTTCAACCTATTAGTGTAAATTTAGGTAATAATAATAATACTTATATTTTAGATATAAGTGAATTTACTGAAGACAATTATTTTGATCAAAACAATGATTTATTAAAAGGTATTTATTTATATATATCTCAAGTTAATACAGGTACTTTTACATATAAAGAAATGCCTTTAACTAATGATATTTATGTAAATCCTTCTGATTTATCTAAAATAATTTATACGCCTAATGATAGTATTTATACTGTTGTATTACCATACAGAATAGACGATGTAAATATTAATTCTTTATATAGTAATATATATAATTTTACAATAAATGTAAACAGAACGTTTATTACTAATGAAAAAGCAACAATAGGAGACGTTACTATATATGTAGATAACAGAGAAATTACACCAATAACATTAACAATGTTAACTAATGAATATAATGATCCAGAAGGAGATATTTTAGATGCAATAAGAATAGATGAAATATCTAGTGCTAATTTAGGTACTTTTTATTATAATAATTTACCATTAGTTATAAATTTAGTTATTTCAAAAGACGACATTGTAAATGGTTTAATAGAACACAGATCAATTAATCAAGATGGGATATCGTCAGATGTATTTAATTTTTCAATTAGAGATTCTGGAAGTTTAACATGGGTAGAATAAAAAAATGGCTATATTTAATATAACAAGTAAAAAAGGTAAGTTAATAAGTTTAACTATAGATGATATTAATCTTTCAATAGATAATACTTTTTTTCACATAAGTGAAGATTTAATTAGAGAAATAGATTATTTAAACAATATATAATGGCAATACCAGAAATAATTAACCCAGGAACACCTAACAATAAAGATGGTGATAAATTAAGAAACGCTTTTGTAAAAGTAATTAATATATTTAATGATATTTATTCAAAATTATTTACAAAAACATCTGAATTAATAAATGACGGAGAAGATGGGGTTAATCCTTTTATAAATTTAACACATATAAATATACAAAACGTCACCAATGCAGGTGCTTTAATGGATTCAGAAATTGAAAACTTAGATCAAGTAAAAGCATTTGATTCTGATGATTATGCAACAGCAGCACAAGGAGATTTAGTTGATAATAGTGTGCAGGTTACAGGAGATCAATTAATTGAAGGCTTAAAAGAATTTAAAGCAGAAGTAAGTAGATTTTATAACACTAATCAATCAATTGCGATTGAAATTAGAAACAGTTTATTAAGTATTCCAACAAGTTCAATACCCTCAATAATAGGAACAACAGACACTTTTGATGGAAATACAAACGGAGATTTAATTTTTCAAGCAAGGACAGGTATTGGAAAAATTCAATTTTTCTCTGATGGTATAAGAAAAATGGTAATGTTAAATTCTGGAAATTTTGGAATAGGAACATCAAGTCCAACAGAAAAACTACAAGTAAGTGGAAACGTAAAAGCAACTAAGTTTATAGGAGATGGATCAGAGTTAACAGGCTTAAGAAAACCATTTGAACCTTATGACAACGAAACATTATTATTCAATGATCAAGCAGAACAAGAAGAAGGTTATGCTTATTTTGTAACAAACTTAGATAATATATATCTTTATTTAGGTACTACAAATGGAGATGAAGATGATTATAAAATATATAGTGGAGATAATTATGCAACAGCAGCACAAGGTTTATTAGCTAATACGTCTATGCAGTTAATATCAACTATTGATGGTGATTTTAATAATCATGTAGAAACAGGCTTTTATAAAGTACAATCAGCTACATTCAGCAATTTTCCAGCTAATTCAAATATAGGAAACGGAGGTTCTTTAATAGTACATAAAGTTATTGCTGGAACATCTAATGTATCTACTCAAACTATAATTGATCTAAATGGAAAACTTTTTACTAGAGCCGTAGTTGTTGATTTTATGTTTGGTAACAGTGAAACCGATTGGATAGAATACGCAAATAAAGAAGAAGTTGATAATTCTGTAAAAAAAACAGGAGAAACGAATCAAAGTATTGAGGGAGATTTAGAAGTAGAAAAAAGTATTTCAGTTGGAGATGGTAGTTACGCTTTTTCAAAATCCGCTAGTCCTAGTATTGCAGATAGCGTATTTACAATAGCAGGGCAGCCAACAGTCCGACAATTTGTTCAATATTTAGATACTACTAATACTTTGCTATGGGGTGTAAGGTTTCATGAAGGGGGAAGTAATTACAGAAACGTTATTAGTATTAAAACGAATGACGATACAGTCGATACTTTAAGAAATTTAAGAGTAGGTGAGAAATTACTAGTTAACACTTCTACTGCACATTCAAGTGCACAAGTACAAATAGACAGTACAACAACAGGTAGTCTTGCAGTTCCTAGAATGACAAAAGTTCAAAGAGTTGCTATTTCAACCCCAGCAACAGGTTTACAAGTTTATCAAACAGATGAACGTATAGGTTTATTTACATATAACGGTACAGACTGGGTTAACTATATAAGACCTCCATTTGAACCATATGACAACGAAACATTATTATTCAATGATCAATCAGAGCAAGAAGAAAGTTACGCATATTATGTAACTGGACTAGATAGTATATATTTATACTTAGGAACAACTAACGGAGATGTAACTGACTATCAAGTATTTATTGCCAATAATACTTTTAAAGCTACTTTTACAATAGATTTAATAGATCTTCAAGAAGTAGACTTTTACGCTTCAAGAGATTTAAAAATAAATACTATTACAAACTTAGTAGCAAGTCCAACAATTACATTAAAAGTAAATGACTCTACTTACACCCTTGAAGATTTAATATCACAAGGAGATAAAGTAACAGTAGAAAGCGATATTGCAAGTGTAATAAACTTAAACGCAATTTATGAATAATATATATATAAAAGCAAGATTAACATATGCACAAGGATTAACTGAATCATTTAAAAATTCAGTTCTAATTGATGGTGGAGTGTTTGAAGCACAACAATGTTTAATTAATGATTTAAAAAAGATATTATGAGCCTATTTGAAAAAGCAAGTATTATAGTAACTCCTAATGCTACAAAAGAAGATATTATATATGGCATAAAAGGAACACACTTAGATTTTGTAAGAGCTACTAATGCAACTAGAGTTAACGCAAACAAGATGGTTGAGCTTTCTAAACCTGATGTACCTCGTTTAGATTATACAGATAGCCCTATACTAGAACCAAAAAGAACTAATCTTCTTACTCATAGTGAAGGGGATTTAAGTACAAATTCTATTGACCTTAATGTAACAGATGCAGTTACTTCTATTGATGGGTTTTCCAATTCAATACAATTTAATAATACAGATGCTTCTTATGCTTATAGAGCAGTTTCTTTAGACGCTACTAAAATTCATACTTTTAGTGTATTTGTAGAAATGGAAGATGGAAGTGCTCCAATATGCGATATCCAAGCGGCACTAGGAAATTTTGTTTTTAATATTACTAGTTCATCAGCAACGGGAACTTATGTAGTTACTTTAATAAGAGGTAATATTTACAGAGTATCAGTAACGCAAATACCTACGGGAAACAACGTTAGTATGGGGATAATTCGTTACAATACTCAAATTTTAAAAGCTTTTAAAATTACTGGTTTTCAAATGGAAGAAGGCAATACATTAACTTCTTACATACCCACAACAACAACCACAGTAACAAGAGAAGTAAGTGTAGGTTGTCCTAGTATATTAATAGAACCAGAAGCTACTAATTTAGAAGAGACATCTAATAGTGGTAGTTATGGAAACCCTCCAGGTTCTGAAATATTAGCTATTTCACCAGACGGAACAAATAATGCTATACGACCTGTACCAGATGCCGACAGTGATAGATACGAATACCAGATCGAAAAAAATGTTTATTCAAGTGGAGATAAACTTACATATAGTTGGTATAGAAAAAGGTTTAGTACACCTGCTGAAAATTCTACTATAATAGGAGATTTAAACATTCGTACATTAGTCAATTGTGCTCAAATTGGTAACACTATTAAAATTCAGACTAACATAAATGGGTATGATAGATTTTCAGCTACAATAGAAATTACAGATGGTTCTTTACAGACTATATTAAGAATTTATTTTTATGATGCTATAGGAATAGGAAATTCATCAGTAGCATATTGGGGACATCAATTAGAAGTTGGATCATATGCAACTTCATTAATATTAACAACAAACGCAGCAGTTACAAGAAATGAAGAAGCAGTTGGAAAAATAGGAGTTACAACTTTATTTAATAGCGAAGAAGGCGTATTGTATTGTGAGATAGCAGCTTTTTCTAATAACTCAACGGGGCAGTATATAGCAATAAGTGATGTTGGAAATACACAAATAAGAGTAGGGTATTTAAGTGGAAAGATATATATACAAGTAAGAATTTCAAACGTTGTTATCTACACCCATTCTGAAACAGTAACATTAACAAACTTTAATAAAGTTGCTTTTTCTTGGACTAACTCAACGCAAAAAGTCTTCGTAAATGGAGCTTTAGTAGATTCAGAAAGTGAAGATACAACTATATCAACAGGAACGTTAAATTCATTAGACTTGGGTATAGGAAGTATTCCTCCTTTTTATGGAAAACTAAAAGGTCTACAAGTTTACAAAACAGCATTAACAGATGCAGAATTAATAAAACTAACAACTTAAAATAACTACAATGAAAATAAGACACGAAGGAACAGAAAAAGTAACTTACACTCAATGGGGTGAGAGACTATCAGGTTTTATGCTTGATGCAAATAGAGTTACAAGTAACAACCACCCAGAGAACAAAGATGGTTTTCCTAGAATAGATATTGACATAACTAAAATCATAGATGGTTTTGATGCTAAAGTAAGATACTACCAAGTAACAAACCCTAATGACGACTTGACACAAGAGCAAATAGATGCAATACTTGCACAAGAGCTAGTTAAAGCTAATGCTCCAAACGTATCTATTAATACACAATCAGTATTTAGAAACGAACAAAGCGTAATTCTAAACGAGCAAAACATAATTCTAAACGAGCAAAACGCTATTATAAACGAAGAGAGTAGGATTACAAATGAAGAAAATCCAGATGATGAACCTATTGAATTAATACCTTTTATTCAAGTTATAGAACCTATTGCTATTCTTGATCTATTGTCGTTAGATCAAATGGTATTACCAGAAGTAGCTTTAAAAGCTAGATTGATATTTAGTTACCCTTATAAAGCAAGTTTAGAAAGCACACAAGCTATGCTAACAGCAGCAAGCGTACACCCAGCAGTAGAAAATCTTACTGGTTTAGATTTAGTAAGGGGTCTAATGCAAGTAATGACAATGGCAGATATATTGGAAAACGATGTATTTGGATTAACTGAAAATCAATGGATTCAATCCGTAATATAATATTATGAAACTAAAATCTACATCAAACTATTTTGAACAGTCCAAAGCAAACCTTTCTTTAGGTAAGGAAGATATGATGTGGCTTTTAAACAACAGAGGGTTTACCGAAGATCAACAAGATTACTTTGTTCTAGCTTACGAATATTTTTGTTTGTTTCCAGATAAATATGATGGAGCTACACAAAGTCAAGACTTGATAGATGTGCTATCAAGGCAAGAAAGTTTTGATGGATTAGAGTTATCGGCTATGCTACACGATTGGATTTATATATTTCTAAAAGCTAGATACTCGGTTAAAACTATGAAGGTCGCAGATAAAATAATGGAGTTTATAATGCACAGGTTTAGCAAAAGTGGATTTGAAATAAGTTGGAGATTATTTAGATTAGCAATAATTAGAAGACCATTTGCTATCTTTAATCAAATTAAGGTGTGGTTTAATAAAAAACCTAAAGTTTTAGAAATTAAAAAAATATATTTAATATTTATAAATAATTAATAAATGGCATTATTTACAATAACAGTTAATAAAAGTGTTAATTTACCACCTAATCAAATAGGTAACAATACAAATTCTGTAATAAATTATGAAAATTTAGAATACACATTTTTATTGTCTAATTTTACTACAGATACAATTCCTGTATATTCTGACCCAGAAGGAGATGATGTTTACAAACTTAAAATAACATCATTACCAGGGATTGGTAAATTATTATATAATGATATTGACGTAGAAGTGAATGATGAAATTATAGCTTCTAATATATCTTTGTTAGTTTATGAAATAGATCAATCAGTTACAACAGGTTACAGTTTTAATTTTACTTTTAATTTATCTGATACAGGTTCTGAAAATTATTTTACAGGTTCAAATGCTTCTTATAAAGCAGATGTAACAGCAATAATGAATCAAGCACCTAGTTCTGTTGGTAATAAAACATTTACTATAAGTGATAACGAAATAGTAGTTTTTACTGTAGAAAATTTTACAACTGAAACTACTCCTACATATGCTGACCCAGAAGGAGACCCTGCAAATAAACTTAAAATAACAAGCTTACCATCTACTGGTATTATTAATCTAAATTCAATACCTGTAAATATTAATCAAATAATTTTGTTTAATGAAATAAAAGATGGAGAATTAACATACACTCCAGATGATTCAGCTCCTTATAATATGACTTTTAATTTTAAAATAGCAGATTTAGGTTCTGGTATTTTTGTAGGTTAAATAAAATAAATAATAATATAGTAAATTGACAAAAATGACATACACTGACGTATTGAACTATTTACCTATTATAACTATAGTAGGTATAGTTTGGAGATTTTATAGTTTTGCACAAAGTTCAGCTACAAAAGAAGAAGCTCTTAAAAACAGAATATCTAATATTGAAAAAGAAAATCTTAGAAATGATAAGGAATTAATTTTAATAAAAAATAAAATGGAAAATGCAAATGAGCAAATCTTAGAAAAATTAGATACACAATCTGAAAGACAAGATAGAAAAATGGAAGAGCTTAAAAACTTAATATTAGAAATTTTTAGAGATAAATAATATGAAATTAAAATATTTTACAATAAACGAATTTGATTCTCCTGATTTAGTAAATTCAGGTTCTAAAATGGAATCTTCATTTTTATTGTCTTTAGACAAAGCAAGAGATATAGCTGAGATTTCATTTAGAATAACTTCTGGTTACAGAACAGTTACTCACAATGAAAAAGTAGGAGGAGTAAACGGAAGCTCTCATACTAAAGGATTAGCTGCTGACATTTCATGCAGTAGTTCAGCTAATAGATTTATAATAGTTAATGCATTATTAATAGCAGGTTTTACTAGAATAGGAATAGCTAATAATTTTATACATGTAGATAGCGATCTTGAAAAAGTTCAAGATGTAATTTGGACATATTAATATGAAACAGAGAATGAGTGATTTAAATCCTCCAAAAAAAGGATCGTATAAAGAAAGAAATGGAACTACTCGCGTAGGTGATTTTCTTAGAACTATAGGTGGTGTAGCTCCTGAGATATTAGATATAGCAGGTAAAGTTACAGGTATAGGTGCGTTAGAAGTATTAGCTGATAAAATAAAAGGAACTAATACTATATCACCTGTTAACAAAGAATTTGCATTAAAAGAACTTGAATACGATGTATTAGAAGCTAAAGAAATAACAAAACGTTGGGAATCTGATATGACTTCAGATAGTTGGTTATCAAAAAACGTTAGACCTACTATTGTATTGTTTTTAACTATAATAATGTCTATATATATAATTGTAGATAGTTCAGTTAATGGTTTTGAAGTAAAAAAACATTGGGTTGATTTATTAAGTTCTTTGTTATTACTAGTATATGGAGCATATTTTGGATCAAGAGGTTTAGAGAAGATACAAAAGATAAGAAAAAATAATATAAAATAATAACTTAAACATTAGGAATTGTCAATTATTATAACTACCTTTGTACTGAACTTAAATATAAAATATGAATTTACAAGAAATTAAACAATTTTTAATTGATAAACCTGGATATCTTAAAAAATCAGGAATAGTATTAGCAGAAAGATTATTTAGTGGTTATATTAAAGATGTAGATATAGCAACTTGTTATCAAGCATTGAGTGAAGTTAAATTAGAACTCAAAGAAGCTAGTTACAAACCACAAGAACAAGGAGGTCGAGTTCTTATATATGATATAGAAACCTCTCCTAACATTGGATGGTTTTGGAGAGCTGGATATAAATTAAATATTTCTCCTGAAAATATAACTAAAGAAAGAGCAATTATTTGTGTTAGTTATAAATGGTTAGGAGAAGAAGAAGTTTACAATTTAGTATGGGACAAAAATCAATGTGATAAATTCCTTATTGAAAACTTTATTGTAGTAATGAATGAAGCTGACATGATGGTTGCTCACAATGGCGACAGGTTTGATTTAAAATGGATTAAGACACGTGCATTGTATCACGGCATCAAAGGAATGCTAATTGATTATAAGTCATTAGACACTCTTAAATTAGCTAAGAAGAAATTTAACTTTAACAGTAATAGACTTGACTATATAGCTAAATATTTAGGGTTTGAAGGAAAAATTAAAACTAACATTGCTCTTTGGACTGATATAGTATTTAAAAAAGACGCTCAAGCTCTTAAAGACATGGTTACTTATTGTGACGAAGATGTTAGACAACTTGAAAACGTATATTGCAAATTGGTAGGTTGGGAAAAACCTAAGTTTCATGCAGGCGTAATGCAAGGTAAAGAAAGATTTAGTTCTCCAATTAACGGAGGTTATAATCTAGAAAAAATTAAAGAAACTGTAACAACAGCTGGAACAGTTAAACACATAATGAAAGATTTAGATACTGATAGAATGTTTGAAATGAACGATTCTAATTATCAGAAATATTTAAACAGATAAATATATATTTAAGTTGAGTGTAAAACCCTTCTCCAAAAACAGGGGGAGGGTTTTTTTATTTAAAATAAAAAGAAACTATGGCATTAATTGAAGAAATTGTTTACGATGTTCGTGAAGGAATTAAAGAATACTCAGATGATAGTGAGTTTTCAAATGAATACATATTGTATTTGTATAATATTAAAAGAGCTAAGTATTTAAAACAACGTTTAGATAGATTTGGTCGTAAGTTTGATAATAGAGTATTACAATCTTTATGTCTTGAATTACATGAAGTAAGTTCAGATATGTGTGGATTAGATGGTTGTGATAAAATAATGACTACTAAAAGACCTATACCTAAGCTTTTACAATTAAGTGATAAAGATGCAATTGAAAGAGTTTCTCCTTCTGATCAATTAAGTAAAAAATTTAATAACATACCAAGAGAAAAAGCTCCTTATTATTTAAAAAGTAACTTTGCAAATAAAATAAAATCTTATTTACATGATGATGGTCATATATATTTAATATCATCTAAACCTATTTTTACTGATTGTATTAGTATTAGTGGTGTTTTTGAAAATCCATTAGAATTAAAAGAATATAAAAATTGTTGTAGTTGTGATGATTCAATTCCATGTTTTGATGAAATGAAAACTGATTATCCTTTAAGTCCAGATTTACTTGATATAATAAGAATGGAAATAATTAACGAATTACTTGGAAGAAAAGATCCAAGACTACAAGACAGATCAAACAACTCAGACGATGACCAATAAAATAATATCTCATTACGGAATAAATGATTACTATAAATATTATAAAGAAAAATATCCTAACAGAGATATAACAAAAAAAGAATTTAAAAATATATATAGTTTATTTAATATAGAATTAGTAAAAGAAGTAATTGAAAAAGGTCAAATTAAATTACCTAAGAGATTTGGTCAAATAGAAATTATTAAAAAAGAAAGAAAAGTTTATATAAATAAAGAAGGTGTAGTTATTAATAATAAACCTATCAATTGGAAAGCTACTAAAGATTTATGGAAAGAAAATAAAGAAGCTAAAATTAACAAAATATTAATAAGACATAATAATAAACATACTGGTGGTTTTGTATTTAGAATATTTTATAATAAAAATATAGGTAAATATAAAAACAAAACTGTTTATTTTTTTAAACCAGTAAGAGATTTCTCAAGAAGTATAACTAAAAGAATTAATGATTATTCTAAGAGCAAATATGACGCTCAAATAAAACAATAACTATGTACAACGGAAAAACTAGATCATTTCAAACTGTCTTATGGAAAGTAATGAATCATTCATTTATGTCTGATTTATCAGAAGAACAAGCTGCAGATTATGCTTATGAATTGATTAGAAGAATTAAAATGGGTTTTATATTAAATCAAACTACTGAGATAATTGAAATATCTAATTATAAAGCTAAAATACCATCTGATTTACTTACAATGAGAGGTATGAGATATAAAACAAATTTTGATGATTCAATGTATCAACCAGTAAGATATAATGGTGATATATTTTCTAGTGGTTTTCATTGTAATGAATACAATCAAGATGTAAGTTGTGATGTTCTTTATACTATGAATGATAATTATATAGACATTAACACTCCAAATGGGTTTTTAGAAATATCTTATTATGGTATATTATTAGATGAAGATGGATATCCTAAACTTCCAGATGATCAATCTTTTATAGACGCTTTGTATTACTATATGATGAAAGAACATCTATTTGGTTTAATGGCAATAGGAAAGGTTACAGATCGTTTTTACAGCAAAGTGGAACAAGAATATGCTTGGGCTATTGGACAGGCTACAAGTAGTCTTAAATTAGCAGGTATGGATCATTGGGATACTACTATGAAAGGTATTAATAGAATGATACATGATTCAAGTATGAACGCTCAAGGTTTTAAAGGTCTCCATCAACAAGAAAAAATAAAGAAAAGACATAACGATAACACTACTAATAATTTAAATCACATATAATAATATGCCAATTAAAAGCGCAAAATATACGTATGGTGGTATTAACCAAGATACAAGTAAATCAAAACATCAACCTCAGTTTTATTATGAAGCACAACATATTAGAATTATATCTGAAGATTCTCAGACTACAGGTGCTGTTACAAATGAAAAAGGAACTGAGTTAGCTTTTATTATTCCTAATAATATATCTGTAGATACTACTACAAAATTAATATCTTATGGATCTAGTGTTTTAACATACGAAAATACTGAAATTAGTGATATGAATATTACTAATTATCCTGATATATTAGGTCATGTAAACACTAAAGATAGTGTAATATTAATTACAGGTTCTGGTACAACTAATGTAGTATGGGAAGTTAAAGATATTTATAATGATAATACTGCTTATAATATAGAATTATTATATATTAGAAATTTAAATTTATCTATAAATAATCCTATACAACTTATATATAATTATGAAAATGAAAAAAATGAAAAAATATATTGGGTAGATGGCAAAAATCAATTGAGATTTTTAAATTTACGTCATTCAATAGAAAATGGTGATAAAGAAAATTTAATTGACTTAAATGCAGATTTAATTAATTCAGTTAGTAACATAACTTTATCTCAACCAAAAATAACAAGATTTAGCCAAGGTGGTATACATACATCTGGGTTAGTACAATACGGTTATAATTTATATAAAACAAATTTAAATCAAAGTGTAATTAGTCCACTTACTAGTTTAACACCTTTAAGTTCCAACATAACAAGTGAAGGAGGTAATGTAAACGATGTAGTAAGCTCTATACCTATAATAGAATTAAATAATTTAGATCTTTCATATACTAATATTAGAGTATACGCTTTAAAATATAATTCAATTAATGAAACACCTAAAGTTTCTATTATTTCTGATAGGTCTATACCTGATAATGGTAGTTTAACTATATATGATGATGGTAATACTATTTCTGATATATCTTTAGAGCAATTTGCATTTTTAGGATCTGAAGTTACTGTACCTAAACATATAGAATCAAAAGATAATCAATTATTTAAATTTAACATTAGAGAAGATTTTTATCAATTAGAAAATTTTGATGCAAGAGCTTATAGTTTTAATAGTTTAAATGCAGCTAGTGTATGGAGTAATACAGGAAATATTATAAATAATAAACCTGCTACTCCATTTACAAACATACCATTAAATTATGTATTGTCTAAAACTCATGATTCAATTAATCCAGATTATAATATATACAAGTATCAAAAAGATGGAAGTACATTAGGTGGTGAAGGTAAATATTTAAAATATGAATTATCTACAACAGATGTATACAATAAAGATAGTCAATACTTTAAATCTAATGAAATATATAGAATATCTGTAGAGTTTTATAATAGTAGAGGTCAAAAAGCATTACCTAAATGGATTGGTGATTTTATAGCTCCTGACAATAATCTTAATGGTTTGTATAATACATTAACTGTAGAACTTAAAAGTGAATTTTATGATTTAATAAATTTATTACCAAAAAACGAAAAACCTATTGGTTATAAAATATTAAGAGCTGATAGAAAAGTTTCTGATCGTACTATACTATGTCAAGGAATTATTAACCCAATGATAGGTAATAAAATTGGAGCTGATAAGAAAAATTATGGACAAGTAAAAAATACAGGTTATCAATACGATCAACAAGTTGTTAAATACCCAAGTCTTATAAGAACTTTTGAATTCAATTACCCAATGCTTCAATGTGCTAACAACGCACCTTTAGCTAATAACTCTTTAGGTTTAGATTCGAATCAATTAACAGGTAACTCAGATAGCGAAGGATATAAAGCTTCGTCAAGTAGTGAATTTAGAGGTCAGTTATTTCAATTTAATAACATGATGCAAATGTATACACCTGATGTATTGTTTGATTCATTAATACCAGATTCTACTCATGAACTTAGAATTAAAGGTATGATTGAACAATCAAATCAACAAACTCAAGCTAGTGAAATAAATTATGTAACTCAAGTAATAGGGCATTCAGGTAAAATTAGTGGTGCTCTATCTCCATATGCACCAAATGCAAACACTGTAACAATCTCAGGAGATGCAAGAGTACCTTTGACTGCTGGTATATTTGCACCACCTGGAGCAAGTGGAGTAGCTAATTTACATCAATTCTATAGAGAATTTAAAGGTGCATATGAACCTAACGTTTCTATTTCTCAATACTATAACTATTCTGTATATGGTTCTCCAGAAGTTCAAGTTTTAGGTCAAGGTGTAAGAACTTATAATAATGATTCTGATTTTAGATATAGTAATAATTATACTACTATACTTCAAGATTTAAGTCAAAAATTAGATAAGGACAAACCAGCAGGTAGAGGTTATAATTCAAATTCAATAAATTCTATTACTTTTGTATTAGGTGATGAAAATTTTTCTCTTCCTAGTTATTTAAGACCTACTATTGAAAAACTACATGAACAAGGTGGCTTTTCAACTACTAATGGTTTAATAGTTTCTGAATTTGTTAAACCTGATTCTTATAAATATATAGGAAATATATATGGTGGTAACAATTATGAATCTAAACTTCGTACAAGTTATATAGGAGTAGGTGATTATAAAGACATTAGTGTTAACATTAATGTAATTGATTCACCTGGGGATACTTTTGTAAGTGATTATACATTTACAAAAAGTTCTAAAATTAATACTACAATAGCATCAGCTGGAGTTAATCAACTTACTGAAATAATTTCTTTTAAAGTGGAAACTACTGTAGATCTTAAAAATAGAAATGATAATTCTATACAAGATTGGGATTCTACATTCCAACCTACTTATGAAAGTTTTCAAAAATATAATAAAATATATTCACAAAAACAAAGTATTTTAAAACGTAGAAATGTAGACGCTAACTTTAAAGAAATAAATGATTTTGGTACAACAATTGTAGCAAGTAAAAAAAAGATAGCAGGTGAATTTATAGACAGTTGGACAGATAATCTTGTTAACGAAACAATAGATCTTGATGGTAAATATGGTTCAATTAATGGAACTATAAATTTTAAAGATCAAATATATACATTTCAAGACAAGGCAGTGTGTGCAATATCTATTAATCCTAGAGTACAAACTCAAGCTTCAGACGGTTTAAGTTTAGAATTAGGTACAGGTAGAGTATTGCAAGATTACAAATATATTACTACTAAATCGGGATCTATTAATAAATGGGGAATAGTAGCAGGTGCTAGAGGTATTTATTATTATGATACTCTTAATAAATCTTTGTTTAGAGTTCAAGATAATATGGAAATGAGTTTGTCTGACTCTAAAGGTTTAAGATCTTGGTTTCATAATAATCATGATTATACAGGTTTTAAAATTGACAATCCTTTAATAGATCAAGGTGTTTTATTAGGATATGATACTTATAATAAAGACGTTTATATAACACTTTCAGGTAAAGTAAATAAAACTAGAGTTTTTAATGAAAAAATTGATCAGTTTGTTGACACTAAATTTTATGTACCTAGAATATATATAGATTCATCTCATAAATTCTTTGGAACAGTTAATGGTATATATGTATATGAACACGGAAAAGGTCTTTACAATAATTATTACGGTTATATAATTCGTAGCATTATAACATTATTAGTAAACCCAGAACCAGATTTAGATTGTATATTTAACAATATAGTATATAAATCAGAAGTTACTATAGATGGTATAGATCAACAATATCAAACTCTTACTTACAGTAGAGCTTATAATGAACATCAAGAAACTAGTACTGTTCCTTATCAATATAGTGTTAACATAGCTAGAAAATTTAGAGATTGGAAAGCTTTAGTACCAAGAGTTGGTAGAGATAGAATTAGAAATCCGTGGATGTATTTAGAACTAGGATTTGAAAGTAATGACAATAAAAAATTAGTATTGCATGACATTAACGTTTTGTATACTATATAATAGTATAAAATAAATCAATTAAAATTAGTTTAAGAAAAATAAAAATAATATATTTGTAATTATGCCAGATAAAACAAAAGATTTATATGATGATGTTTTAAATAACATTGTTAAAGAGAAAGGTGGTACAAGAGAAACCTATGAAAATCTTTTGTATCAAATTAGTAATTTAGAATCAGGAGGAGACCCTACTATTAAACAACGTAGTGGTGGTCCAGGTCGAGGTAAATATCAATTTGAAACTGGTGTTGGTTACAGTAAAATGTATGGTGAAGATGGTAAACATCAAACTGGTCATTTCAAAGGAACAAGTAATAGAATATATTACTCAGCTGTTCGTACTAAAAATTATTTAAAAACTTTAGGTAAAAAAATACCTCAATATATAACTGATATTATAGACAATGAAACAGGTGACGCAAGCATTCTTACTGAAAAACAACAAGATATACTTGCATTAGGTGACCTTAGAATGGGTCCTGTTAATTTAAAAGATTATGCAGAAGGTACTATAAAAGGTAAAGATATATACTTAGATAATTGGTGGGCGGGTAAAGATAAAGATCATAGAAAAAAATTAAATGATCGTTGGGATAATGCTTATGATGAAGATTTTACACCTAGAGAAGATTTAGGTATGTCTGGTAATTCAAAATCTAACGAGTTTAGACAACAACCTTTAGAAAGACGAGTTGATCAAACTCCTATTTATAATAAAAAATCAGATAAAGGATTTTCTAAAGGAGATTTTGATAATTTTTTATCTAAAAGAAGAGAAGAAAATCAAAAAAAATTTCAAGCTCAATCTCAAATACAGCCAATAGATGGTCAGCCAATACAAAGTGAACCTATGCAAGCTGAAACATCTTCTGCTGTTAATACAATGACTAATGAAAATGCAGATGGTGGAATGTTAAATCATTTTAAAGGTGGTGGTACACATGAACAAAATCCAATGGGTGGAATAGATCAAGGAATGGGTTCTAATGGTAAACGTAACACAGTTGAAGAAGATGAAACTTCTTTTGATTTTCCAGAAGGTAAGTTTATATTTAGTAATAGAGTAAAAATATACAAATAATGAAAAAATACAACGAAGACTTATGTAAGAAATTTAATTTACCTAAGTATATAAAAGGAAAAAGTTTTGCTGATGCAAGTAAAGCTATAAGTGCAAAATTTGAAGGACTTAACGATAAAGCTGCAAAAGATACTGAACAAGCTCTTATGCAGCGTCTTGCTAATATGCAAGAATATATTAAAGAACAAGAAGCACCTGCTGAACAATATCAAAATCCAATGCAACAAAATCAAGCTTTTCTTGGTGGTATGTTTGGTGGAGAAGAAGGAGCATCAATGTCAGAAGCTTCAGGTCAAGCAAACAGTAAAGCTGGTCCAGGTGCTTATTTAGCAGGAGCAGAAACTATTTTTGAATCAGCAGATGGTATGTTTGGTAATACTGATGTTGATACATCTGGCGCAGTAGGTAACATGCAAAAAAAAGATGCAACAATGCCTGCAATAGCTGCAACTGCAAAAGGAGTAAGTGCAGGTGCTCAAATAGCAGGTCCATGGGGAGCTGCCATAGGAGGAGTTGTAGGAGGAACAGGTTCTTTAATAGGAACTAGTCGTAAAAATAAAGACATATCAAAAGCTAATCAAAACTTTGACATTGCTAGTGTTAACAAAGATTTAAACAGTTTTAAAAAAGGTGGTTATGTTAATCAAAATAAATATGCAAAAGGTAGTTTGTTAGATATTAATCCTAAAAAACCTGGTTACACTAATTCAGAAGGTAAATTTTTTGAATACATAGATCCAGATAATCCAAATGAAAATAACGGTGCTAATGGATTTGGTTCAATGACAAAAGTTATGGGTATTCCTGGTGAAGTACCTGCTTATAAATCTTTAGCTGAACCTAATCAAATAGCTCTAAATAGTTCAGTAAAAAAATTAACAACTCAAGAAGCTGCAGATCAATCTAAGCAATCAAAAGTAGGTATTATAGGTAATAATAATGCTAATAAAACTGATTTATCTACTGACAAAAATAATAATGATAAAAAAAATAGTAATTATTTAGAAAACGCAATGAGATTAGCTCCAGTAGCAATGAATGCTTTTCAACTTGCCACTATGGAAGATCCTGAAGTAGAAGTTAGACAAAAAAACAATAGAAAATTTGATCCTGCATTAATAGATGAAAATAGAGCTCAAAGAGATATTTTAGCTAACCAAAGTAATACAAATAGAGCTTTGCAAAATGCTGCTAATGGTTCTAAAGGATTTGTAGCTGCTAACATGCTTGGTTCCGATCTTAATACATCTAAAGCTATAGGTCAAGCATCTGTAAACGCACAAGCTCAGAATAATTCACAAACTCAATTTGGTCAACAATTTGATAATGCAAATGAAAATTTTAATATTCAACAAAATAATCTTGAGCAAGAATTAACCGATAGAAACAAAGGAACTTACGATACTAACAGAGCTGCATTACTTACTCAAATGGGTAATGATTTAGGTAACTTAGGAAAAGAACAATTGTTTAAAAAATATCCTGAAATGATGGGTATGACTTATGATGCAAATGGTAATTATAATATTGAAATGAAAGATGGTACAACTTTTAAATTAGGTAAAGACGGAAAACCATTAAAAGAAGACGGTAAATCTGAAGAAACTAATGATAGTTCAATGGGAGGTTATCAATCTTCTTACAGTTCACATATGAATAGCTTAATGCCAAAAAAGAAATAAAATGAACAGATATTCAAGAGTAACACCTAGTCAATTTAATCCATTATCTCTTTCTGAAATAATGGCTCCAGCTTTAGCCAAACAACAAATTCATGATACATCAATGCAAAGACTTGATGAATTAGGTCTTTTTGATATAGAAAGGTTAAAACAAGATGAAAATTTTACAAGTGACTATATTAATAACTATACAGATGAAGTAAATGCACAAGCTGATGCTATAATGGCAGGTGGTGTAAATAGTCAAAGTATGCGTGATGTTATGAAATTAAAACGCAAAAGAGATAGTTTTCTTAAAAATGAAGGTAGAGATATTATAAAAAATTATCAAGGCTTTCAAGAAAATAAAAAAGTTTTAGATGCTAAATTAGCTAGAAATGAAATAACAGGAAATCGTTATGATGAAATATTAGAAGTAGCGGAAAGAGAATATAAAGGTCATAAAAATGGACCTTATGAATCTTACATGGGTGCTAAGGATGTAAACATAGGTGAAAAAATAACTAAATACGCTAAAGACCTTGATAGAAATAAAGTAGCAGCTAATTACGGACTAATTGAATCTGAAGTAGATGGTGTATTAACTTACGCCAGTGGTAGTTTTGAATCTAGAAATAATTTAGATTTTAATGAAGGTAAAGGAATAACTATGGATAATCTTTTAGAACAACATATTGCAAGTATGGTTAGTCAAGATAATGAAATTCAAGCAGATATTGCTCATCAAAAAAGATACAATCCAGAATCTGATATAGAAAGTAAAGTACAAGGAATGATTTCACAAGCAAACACTAGTTTTGGTGGAATTAGTGAAACTATGAAAACTGGTTATATGACAAACCCTAGTTATAAAAGTGGTACAAGTAAAAAACCAGATACTCCAATGGGTATTATATTAAACAATAGAGAATATTCTCCACATCAATTATCAGAACAAGGATATGAAGCTGTTTCAAGTAGATTTAAAGAACTTGATAATAAAAAATTAGATTTAAATAGAGAAGAATATAAAGAATATAAACAACTTGAAATTTTTAAAAATAAAATTGATGAAACATTAAAAGACGATCCAATATATAAAGATTTTAAAGCTGCTGAAGAACTAGGAGGACTAGAAGGTAAAAAAGGTACTGGAGCAAGTAGAATTATTGGTAAAATAAGTACAGGTGAAAGATATTCTTATGATAAATTAGATAATGGTAATTATCAAATGTCTAAAACTTTTACTACAGGTAGTGGAGCTGATCAAACAAATACTGTAGGTGAAGAAATTACACCAGCTCAATATAAATTAATTGAAAGTTATGAAAGTAATAGAGATTATGTAGATGAAAAAACTAAAGCTGTTACTTTACAATTTACAGGATATCAGTTAGTTCCATCAACTCCAAAACAAAATACTAGTTTAGACTTACTAAATGAAACCATGGAAAATGTATTTAAAGCAAATCCTGTAAATATAAATACAATGGTTAATATTGAAAGCGTATTTGCAGATAATGAAATGCTAAATTCATTAACACCACAACATCAAGACGTAATATCTCAAGCTATATATAATTCGCCTCCTAAAAGTATGAAATTAGTTTCAGTTATACCAGAAGGTTTTAGTCAAAAACCTGAATATGTACTTAGAATAACTCCAGATAAAAATTTTAAAAATGACCTTGATGGAACTGGTATGTTTGGAGATATAAATATAGGAGAAGGAAAACCTATAGATTTAAGAGTTTCTTTTAATGAAGTTGATAATGGTATAGTAAATACTGTAAACGGTTATTTAGAAGATTATATAGCTGCTAGTGGTGAAGGTATAATTAATCCAATGACAGGTGAAGTATCTAATATAGGTAAACAAATGCAAATGGACATGCAAAATAATAGACAATTAAGTCTTTTAAACGGTACAAAATTTTCAGAAATGAGAAGTGTAAGAAATCCTAATATAAAACTTGATGTAACTAATCCTGATTATAATGACATTTCACCTTTTGTATTACAAAAATTAGCTGTTGAATTTAGAAAAAAAGGTATGTTTTTAAAAACTAAACCAACTGATGATGAGATAAATAACGCATTAAAAGATTACTTTAAAGAAAATAATAGATTCTATGCAAAATAATTCAGACATATTTGATCCTACCAAAAAGGATAATCTTAATAAAATGGAAAATTCAAATAGTGATATATTTGATCCAAATGTAAAAACCGAAACTTTATCTGATAATTTATTTAATAACTTAGAAGAAAGAGAACATGAAATTGATTTTACTAATCAAGATTATTTAACAGGTAAGGAAGATCCTCTTCGTCAAGACTTAGATGAAATAAGAGCATATCGTCAATCTAATTTTGACAAAACTATGACAGGTGTTGGTAGAGTTGGAGTTAAAGTACTTGCTGAAGTTGCTAAAATGCCAGGTATGATTGGTGGTTTAGTTGCCGCAATTGCAACACCTTTTGGTGATGACCCTGCTGTTGAAACTATATTTGACAATGCTTGGATAAGAACTATAGAAGACGCTAATCAATATATAAATAATGAAGCTTTACCTGTTTATGTTAAAAATTCTGTAAAGAATGGTAGTTTAATGGATAATTTAACTTCTATAGATTTTTGGGCTACAGAAGGTGCTGATGGAGTTGGTTATATTGCAAGTATGTTTGTTCCAGGAGCAGCTCTTAAGTCACTAGGTCTTGGTAAAATCATGATGAATAGTGTTACTAAAGGAGCTAATAGCATGTATAAATCAGCAGAAGCTGCTCAGAATGCTTTAAAAACTATTAAAGCAACTGATAAAGGTATGGATGTGTTTAACGCAACTGTAGCTAATACTTTTTTTGAAGCAGGTGCTGAATCAGGAGGCGCAATGAGAGCTTTTGAAAATAAAAAAGAAAACTTTATAAATAAACAATTAGAAAAAGGATTAACTGAAGAAGAAGCTGAAAAACTTTTTACTGAAAATAAAGCTGACCTTGGTAGAAATATATTTTGGTCTAACGTAGCTATACTAGTAGGACCTAATGCAATTAGTAATAAAATATTATTTGGAGCAAAAGGTGGTTCTAAAGTAGCTTCTCAATATTTAGATGATGCTGGTAAGTTTATAAAAGATCCTAAATCTTTACTTACAAAAGGAAGAATAGAAGAATATGCTGGTGAATTTGGTAAAGGTTTTGCAAGAGAAGGTTTTTGGGAAGAAGCTATGCAAAGTTCTGTTGAACATAAGTTTATGGACAAAGCAGAAGGAAAAGAAACTGGCTTACTAGATTCTTATTTACACACTTTAACATCTGTAGAAGGTCAAAAAGCTATTGCATTAGGTGGTATACTTGGTGGTCCAATGAATGTATATAGTCAAATATCTAATAATAAAGCTACTAAAAAAAGAAAAGCTGAATTAGCTCCACATATGGAGTCTATGATAAATTTGTATACAATGGGTACAGATAAATTATATACAGTTGATGAAAACGGTAAAAGAGAAATTAATGATAAATATGTTACTGAATATGGTAATGAAGTAAAAAAATTAGAAGCTCTTGATAAGGTTTTTGATGAAATGAATGCAATAAAAGAAGCTAATGATGGTGTATTACCAGCTCCACAAAAAGCACGTCTTAAAGTGGCTCAAAATGATTTTACATCGTCTTTTTTAATGCCTTTTATAACTAATGGTGAAATGGGTGTTGAAATACTTGAAAAAGCTCTTAGTCAAAATGAAGATATTATAGATAAAGTAAATGCTTCTAATGAAGTAACAGGTGAAAATCAAACAAAAAAATCTGTTGTAACTAATATTGTAGAACAAGCTAAATCTATGCAGAAAGATTATGAAAAATCTTCTGAATATCTTAAATATTTTAATCCAATAAAAGGTGAAGACACTGAAAAAGTTTCAGCTTTTTATAATCAAATGAATGCATTTGAAACTTTTACAAAACAACGTAAAAGATTTCTTGAATCTAACAAAATTGAAGTAGAAAATGAAGTAACATTACAAGAACTTGAATTATTAAAAGAATATGCATTACAAACTGAACAATCAACTAAAGGTTATAATAAATTTAAAGATGACGTAGGGTTATCTTTAACTTTAGAAGAATTTAATGCAAAAAATTTAGGATATGGTACAAGTGAAGAATTTCTTAATTTTGCTAATAAAAAAAATAAAGGTAATAATATTTATGGTAATAAATTAAGAGAACAATCTGATATTAGTAATTCTATAATTCAACAAAATGCAATCTTAGATATGCTTTATGATCCTACACAACTTCAAAATTTATTTGATCTTAAAGTAGAACAAGACATAGAAGCTGAAAAAACTATTAAAGAAGAAACTGTTAAAAAACAAGAAGAAGAAGTAACAAAAAAAGAAGACTCTGAAAAAGAAATAATTAAAAAAGATAATAAAGAAAAGAAAACTCAAGAAAGAAAAAAAGTTAGATCTAAAAAAGTTAATTTAGTTAAACAAGTTGATAATAATAATGCTTTATTTGATATTTTAACAACTAAACTTTCAAAAACAAGTGAAGATCTTATATTAGAACCATTAACTCAAGAATTAATTGATATTATAGTTATGTCTAATCCTGAGTTAAAAGATTTAAATATTTCTAATCAAATTAAATATAATAAAGCTAATGAATCAACTTTAGTAGTAGAAATACTTAATGAAAATTATAAAAGTATTGTTGAATTAGAAGTAAGTAGGAAAGAAGTTCCTAAAGAAAGTAATCCTAATCCTAAAACTAATCCTACAGTTACTACAAATGATCAACAAGAAGAAGTTGATAACGTAGAAGAAGAAAACTCTAATCTTAAAGAGATTAATGAAGAAGAAAAGATTCTTTTAAAAGAAGCTTTAGATATTAAAGATTATAGAGATGAAAAATTTAAAGAAACTTCTATAATAGATGATACTGATTTTATAGTATTGTACGATGTTAAAGCTGGTGAGGAGTCAAACAGCTTTTCAAAAAAAGTAAGTACTATAAAAGATAAAACTTACACTGGCTTAGTTTCTAAAATTAAAGCTAAATATCAGGCTGACAGAGACGCTTTAAATAAAACTAATGAAGGAGAAAGAAGTGCTGGTGTAAAAGAATTAATATCTGTTTATTCTGGAGGTAAGTTGTTTTTTCCTATAAATGCTAGTGGACTTGAAGTATCAGAATCATTTAGTGCAAATAAAGTTACATTAGAACAAGCTAAAGCAGCAATACCTGGTTTAAATGGGAAAATAAGAAATTGGTTTCAAAGAGGTGTAAATTATCTACAAACTAAAAAAAATAAGTCAAGTAGTTCTTCACAACAACCTGGTAATGAATTTACTAATAGTGATAATATTTCAACAGGAGGTACTATTAATGAAGGTACATCTAATGATATAAATAGATTACCTGAAAACACTGTTAATAGAAGTAGTGAAAGTCATGCTAAATTAGTAGATTCTAAAGGTAACTTATCTGCAGACCCATTGTTTTTTCAATATTCAGAAGAACAACGTGATAAAAAAGGAGAAGAAGTTACTTTTGAATTAGGTAACGGTCAAACTAATGATAGAGCAAATGAAGCTTTATTTTTATTTAGAGATGTGTTAGATAATAACGGCACATTAACAGAAGAAGAAATTGATTCTTTAGTTCAGTTTTTACCAATTAAAGTTAACGTTGCAAACGGTGGATTTAGTCATTTATCATTTGCAAACGAAGAACTTGGTATTGAAGTATTTGCTGCTGCAGCTACTATAAAAAGAAATGTTATTATGCAAATGCTAGAAGGTAAAAAACCTAAAAGTATTATAATGTTTCAAAAACCTGGTAGAATACAAATGGATAGGGTTGATGGTAAACCAGCTGCAAATAAAATATTTGATGAAAATGGTAAATCTAATTTATTTGGAGTAGAATCTATTGACAAAGTAGAAGTTTTGTTTTCTGATTCAATAGGTGTTCTTAAAAATAGCAGTAATAAAACAACAGAAAGTTTTGGAACTGTTAAAAATGCTGGTCAAATATATATATCAGTACCAATGGCTAATGGTCGTAAAATGCCTTTAAAGCTTAACCAAAGACGTATAAACAATATAGAAGCTGAATTACTATATAAGATTGTAGAAGTAATGATAGGCTCTTCTATTAAATTAACATATAAAGATAGTTTGGATATGTTAATAAAAAATAGTATCTTTACAGAACTTGAATTAGAATATATAAATACTGAATTAAAAGCTTTAGATAAAAACACTAAAAATACAACTATTATTGATTTAGTCAATAATTTAGTATATGAAGGTCAAAGTGATAAAAATGCATTTAGTATAGAAGGTAGTAGTTTAAGAATGCAAGATGAATTAATATCTTCAGAAAATTTTAAAGATGCTAAACCTAGAATAATTGAATGGCTTACTACTGAAAAAAATAGACAAATAAATAAAAAAGCTTCTAACACAGTTGCTTACAAAAAACATTTATTTAATAGCATATTAAGTACTGATTCTAAATTAGGACAAGCTATGTTTCAAGATTCTACTGCAATTTATATAGATCCTAATTTGGGAATAGATCCATTACAAGTTAAAGCTAATAAAAAGAAAAAAGCAAAGAGTGATTTAAAAGAAAAGATTGAAAAAACACCTATTAAAATTTTAAAAGAAAATAAAAAGTCTAAAAAAGAAACATTAGAAGATGATGCTAATCAAATTAGTGCTGAAGAAAAAATATTTTTAGATAATTTAGAAAATCAAATTACAATGGCTGAAAATGATAAAGAAGCAAAAGAAACAAAAGATAAAGCTGAAAAACTTGAAGATGTAATTAAACCTGTAGTTAAGGTAAAAAGTAATTCTAGAAATAAATCTAAATTTGTAAATATAGTAAGTAAAGTTAATAAAATTAATAAAGAAGACGAACAAAAAGATGACCTTGATCCAGGTTGTAATAAATAATATATGAACTGCACAATAAGTAAAACATACAATAAATTAGTTAAAGTATTTAAAAACCCTACTGTTGCTAAAGAAAAATATAATAAATTAAGTTCGCTTAATTTTTTAAAAGTTTTTGGTGATTGGAAAAATATTGACAGTAATAACTTTGATCCAGAAGGTAAAAGACTTAACGATCAAGGTGAACCATTGTTATATACTGAAATTAGAAATGGTAAGTCTATACATTATTTTTTAGATAAAGAAAATAATCATATTGATATAACACCTAGAAATTTTGAATATCTTAATGTAGATAATAGAAGTACTAAAATAAAAGAAGTTGTAAATATTATTGCAGCTGAAATATTTAATGAAAATATTAAAAACAATTTTAATGATTTAGAATCTATTAAAAATATTAATATAGAAAAATATATAAATAATTTTATACAATCTACTTTAAGTTCTGCAAAAGATTTAAAAACAGGTCTTGAAAATCTTCTTACTTTTTCAGATAAACAACTTCTTGAAGATTTTGACACTAACAAAGACGAAATAAATTCTGAAATAATTTTAAATGATGAAAGAATAAGAATATCAGAAGGTTTAGAACATGGTAAAGCTGATCTTAAAAATGAAATAATTTCTTATTTTATATCTAAAGGTTTGACTATTAATGATAAAACTAATGAAATAGAAGAAGAAAAAGAAAAGGATGATAATTCTGATAGGGGTGAAGCAGTTAATTCTGTAGAAAAAAACAGTAAAAATAAAGCAGGAGCTAATGTAAAACTTCTTTTGTCTTTTTTACGTGCTTATGAAATAGATCCCAATTATAATATAACACAAGGTAATAGCATGTTTATTCCCATGCTTACAGATGTATTTGAACAAAGTAAATTTATAGAAGGTAATGCAGTACATGAAGATTTATTAAGATTATTGGCAAATGTTGTACCTAATATGGTAGGTGGTAAAATAGAAGACGTTTTTGTAAAGATGATAAGTCTTATTAAAAATGAAATTAAAATAAAACCTCATTATGAAGATCTTATTAATTTACTTGAAAGTGAAGAATATAATCAAAATAAAAAAAGTGAATTTGTAGTAGCAATGACTCATTTCAAAAACCAACACATGGTTTATGAAAATAATATAATTAAAGGTGTTTTTAAAGCATTTGACGCTGCTAAACAATCTAGTGTAGAATCTAAAATTCTTAAAAACTGGCAAGAAAAAATTAATAAAGTTTTTATTAAAAATGGTAAAATAGATACAGCACTTTTACAATCTTTAAGTAATGAATTTAAAGATTCATTTAAAAGATTTAATGATATTTTTTCTGGGGAAGATTTATCAATTATGACTGATGATGATTTTTCACTTGCTTACAGTAGAAGTGTTTTAAATAAGAAAAAAGGTTTAATTTCTATATTTAATAAATTAGGAATTAATAATATAGATGATTTTGTAATGCATTCAATGCTTATTGAAAATGCAAATACTGACACTTTTAAAAGTGATGTTAAAATACAAATTACTGATCTTTATGGTGCTTTAAATTTAGCATTAAAAGACTTTACTAAAAATCAAAATAACGAAGATTATTCTTTTATTGAAAACAATAAATCTAGATTATTTAATGACTTAGCTGTTTATACTGCTAAAACTCAAAATGATGTAAAAGATTCTACTGTTTACAGTATGAATAAAATGTTTTGGGTTTATGGTAATGCTTCTTTTTTATCAAATACAATTAATTTATTTAAAGAAAATAAAGATTTATTAAGAAATCTTAAAAAAAATGCAATAAACGGTCATACATTATTTGCTGACTATTTACTTGCTGAAGACTTACGTGCAGATGGTACATATGTTTATTCAGAAAAAAATAGAGAAATTGAATCTAATAAAAGATTAGAAGAGTTTTCTGCTACTAGATTTTTACAATATCAAGAAGAATTTAAAAGTAAAGATGCTGTTGATAATAAATCTGTATCGGTAATAGATCAAATAATAAGTAGATTTGGTGGTGTAATGGGTGCTAGTGTAACTAATCTTAATACAAATGAATTAACTCAATCTGTAAAGCCTATTTATTCTACTATATTACCTGCTGATAAAAACACTGCTTATGAAATTAAAATAGGCTTGTTTATGAATGAAACATTAGCTGAAATGAAAAGTTTTGAAGATATGGATTTTTCTAAAAAAACTAAAGACATTTTTTACAATTATTTTACAGATGAATACAATAGAATGGTTGAAGCTTATGATGATTTAAAAAACAAAGAATATAGTAAATTAAAAATACATTATCACACAGATAAAGGAGGTAATATAGGTTCTTACAAGGATAATAATGGTAAAGATATATTTTTAAAAACATTTGAAGAATATGAAAATAGCAAAGAAACTTCTAAAAAATTATTAGGTCAAGCTTTTGTTTCTCAAATATCACCTGAAATTAACTATAATACTTTACAATCTAAATTAGTTGGTTCTAATATATTTAATAAAGATGGTTCACCTAGTTATTTAGAAAAAGATTCATTAAATGAAGATCATAAAGATGTTATAACTAATATTTTAAATAAAATGATGACAAATAGAGTTGGTGATAATGTAACCGATTTAATGTCTAAAGGTATAATTAAAAAAACTGGTGAAAACGCTTATACTTTTGCTGCTATTGATAATCAAATAAGAAGAAGTTATGGTGCAGAAAAAGGTGTGTTTACAAGAGCTTCTTTGTATCAAATGGTATCTGATTATGCTATCAATACTATTATAGCAAATGTAGAGTATACTAAATTATTTACTGGAGATCCTGCTTATTATAAAAATATGGTAGATTTCTTTAAGCGTGTACCTGCAACTTATACAGATGGTACATATTTAAGATTAGGTTTAACAGAAGGTGATGAAACTTTTAATATGTCAGTAGTTGAAAATCAAATAGTTGATTCTAAATTTTACGATAATTTAGATGATTCATTAAAACTAGCTGGTATAGAAAAAGAATCAGAAAGAAAATCTATAATAGGTGCTTACAAAGAAGGGGTAAATCAAACAGATGCACAAGCATGGATTACACCTATGAGATGGAAATTTATTCTTGAAAGAACAGGTAAATGGACAGATGCTCATAATGTAGTTTATGATAAAATGATTGAAAAAAATAAAGAACCTTTTACATCTTCTGAACTTAAGTTATCAGCACAACCATTAAAAGGTGTTTATTACGGTGTAGTAAATGGAGCTCCTACTTATATGAAATATTCACAAGCGGTTCTTACACCAATGCTTGTTAAAGGTTCTAAATTAGAGTCTTTTTATAATCAAATGATTGAGCAAAAAATTGATGAAGCTGTTACTCTTGATGGTGTAAAAGTAGGAGCCGATATACCAACTGATATATCTGGTGATAAAATAAATTTTAATATTCAAGTTTTAAATAATTTTGAATGGAAACTTCAACAAGATCTTCCAGTTAAATTAATGAAACAAACATTACTTGGTTCTCAAATACAAAAAAACATATACTCAACAGTAAAAAAAGATGAAGTGTATGATGTTGATGGTGTTGACTATCAAGGTTTTGGTATTATAGATCATATAAATAGTATTTTATCAGATCTTTCTAACAATGGTATAAACAAACTTTCTAAATTATTAGAAAAAGGTGCTGATAATAAAATAAATTCTGATAAAATGTATGATATCATACAGGGTGAAATTAATGACAACCCTGAAGATTATACAGATAACATGAAAGATGCTGTAAATAAGAAAATGTTAATTGAAGCAATGCCTTCAATGAGGGATAAAATGTATTCTATATTATTTTCTAAAATAAGAAAAGCAGCAAGTAATATTAAAACAAACGGTGGATCATTTATACAAATGTCTAACTATGGTTTAGATATTGTTACAGCTGATGAACAAGGTGTAACTTGGTTAGCTGAAAAGAATGAATTAAAACCACCTACATTATATGAAGATATAGTAACAAATGAAGATGGGACTAAAATAACTACAATAAAACAAAGACCAGGTCAAATATTTATTTCACATTCTGATATAGCTAAGGCTATTCCTAACTATAGACAGTTAGCTAAAGAAGGAAAATTAAAAGACATGCTTGGTAAAGATGTTTTAAAAGCAATTGGATATCGTATACCAAACCAAGGGATGAGTTCTAACGACGCTTTAGAAATAGTTGGTATATTACCTCCTCATATGAATGATACCATTGTAGCTTATACTGAAATCACTACTAAGACAGGTAGTGACTTTGATATTGACAAAATGTTTGTAATGTTACCTGAACTTAAAACTTTATATACTAAAAAAACTTATAAAGCTGCTAAAGAATATTTAAAAACATTAGTAAAAGATAATGTATCTGATACTACGGATGTATTTAATATTACTGATTTTTATGATGCACTTGTAGAAAATACTGGTATTGATTTATCACAAGAAGAAATGGTAAAATTGTTTTCTGCTACTGATGAAACTCTTTTAAATAATGATTATTTTAATATAATAGTAGATCATTTAGTTAAAGGTGAATCAGAAGGAGCAAAAGCATTAAGTGAAAGTATAAACGAAGGTGGTGTTAGAAAAATAATTAAAAGTGAATCTAATAGAGATTCTACAAAAGGTCTTAACAATATGTTATTTGACTCGTATTGGTCTATATTAACTAATAAATCTACATATTCAGAAATTATTAAACCTATTGATTTTGATTATTTACAAAATCACATTAAATCTTTAAATAGCGATAAACAAGTTAATGAAAATTTTAAGTTTTATGATGGTATATACCAAGTAGAACTTAAAAATACTTACATGTTAGGTAAATCAGGTGTTGGTATATCAGCAAACATGGCTGTTGATCATAATATATCTAAAAACATGGTTAATCTTAGATTTAATGGTTATAATTTAGGAGTAGGTTTTATAAATGAAAATAATGAAACTGTATTTGATAATAATCCAGATACAGGAAATTCTAATTCTGTAAAACTTACTGTAAATCAAGCTAAAATAGCTGCTGCAAGAATAAAAGAAAAAACAGGCAAAAGTGTTAATTATGAAACATTAATGTCATTTAAAATAGGAGATACTATATCTGCTTTTATGAATGCTTTTGTTGATAATGCTAAAGATCCTTACATAGAATTAGGTAATTATAATACATACACATCTGGTGTAGCATTTATGCTTACTAGAGCGGGTGTACATCCTTATTGGACTGATGCTTTTATGGGTCAACCAATATTAAAAGAGCTTACTAAATTTACAAAAGATTTTGAATCTATATCTGTTAAAAAAGATGATAAATATAAATCAATGTCTTCTTATGATGCAATGTTATATGATGCAGTTGCTAATTTAATTAATACAAATAATAAAAAACTAATAATTGCAGAAATAGAAAAACTTAAAAATCAAAAAAGAATAGTATATTCTTATGAAGATCTTGCTAATAATTATAATGAAAAAGATGATAAAAGAAAAAATGTAGAATTATTAATGACATTTAAAGAATATCAAGACCAATCTAAAAAACTAGATGCTTCTGTTAACCTTTCTAGATTTGATACATTAGGATCAGGTAGAAATTTTTCAGATATGTTAGTTTATCAAAATAATTTATTAAAGTTATTTAACAAACAAGAAACTAAAGGTGAAATTAATGGTCATATGGATAAATACATTAGAGATGGTGTATTAACTTCATTAGGTAGTCAATTAAAAAATTCTGTATTTTTTGCATCTGATGTTTTAAATGCTAATCCAAGTATATTTCTTAGTGCTAATAAAGAATTTTTAAATGTTATAGACAATATTTCAATGACAACAGCAGGTTCTTATGGTGGTTCAATGGGTAGATCTAGTGATAAGAAAATGATATCTAAATTAAGTAAAGAACTTTACACTTCTTTAATGTCTAAATATGAAGTATTAGAAGTTGAAGGAAATCCTGTTGAGTTTGTTAAAAATGTAAAAGAAAGATTAGTTGCATATAAAGATAATAAAAATGAAAATTCAGACAATGCTTTTGTTAATTCTTTAACTTTTTATAATGAATCTTTTGGTATTGACATTGGTAGACTTGAAGTAAATCAAAAAAATGATATATCAAATGCTTTTTATGATATTTATAAACAAGATTTTAAATTAGCTAAAGATATTATTAAAGCATCATTTTTAATGAATGGATTTAATCAATCATTAATTGATTTTAATGAAATGATTCCCCATGAATTCTTTTTAAATTATCATAAAATAAATAATACTAAGTTTCAATCAGTTCAAGCATTTATTAAAGAAAAAATGAATGAAATGGGAAACTCTAGTTATGCTCAAAGTTTTCATAAAGAATATGCTCAGAATAATTATGATGATAATAAACTTGTAAGACAAATTAATAGTGATTTAATTCAAAAAATTGGAAATAATACTAATAATTTAGTTTTTATTAAAGAATTAGGTGCACAAAAATCTTATCAAGTATCCAGTAGAGAAGATGAATTTGGGGTAGTTGATAAATCTACAATATCTTACACTCCTTATATTAAAACAGAAACTAATTCTAAAAATTTAGATGCAAATACAACCTTTTTATATGAATATAAAGGTAATATGAAATTTAACAAAGAATATAGACCTGTCTATGAGCAAATAGAATTAAAAGGTTATAAAAATAAATCTTCTAAAGTAAATTATAAAGAATACGGTAAAGAAAATAGTAGTTTTGAAATTAATAATTTTGGAGTTAATCCAATTAAAGATAATGCAAATAAACAGCTTGCAATCTTTGAATTTGTTGATATGAGTAAAACTTCTCATTTTTTAGAAACTCAAGAATATAAAAATACAAATCAATTAAAAGATCTTATATTTAATAATGAGATAAAAGAATCTGAAGAAACAGTAGAAAGTCAAGAAAATAATGTATCTTTACAAAATGTAAATGTAGAAACTATTAAAATTTATTCACAGTTAGGAAATAAAACTGCTACTGATAATGTAGTTCTTAAATCTGTATATCAAAAAGCAGGTGTAGCTTATGCTAAATCTATTGATGGTGTGTTTAGTATGAGAGTTAATAATTCTAATACTCATTTTGGCAATCCATTTAGTTCTGTACCTACTGAAATAGCTAAAGGTTTAATAGCTACTAAATCTACTAAAGAAAGTGTTAAAGCTTATATCAGTTGGATTTTTGATAATGGTGATGTTAACAATGCTTTTGCTGAAAAATATTTAAATAATCTTGATGGTACTATATATAATAAATTAAATGAAAGAAAAGAATGGATTCAAGAACAACTTAAATCAGGTGTTTTAAAAGATAAAGCTATTGTTTATTATAAAGAACTTGGAGAACCTTCTCATGCTACAGCATTGGATTATTTAATTAATAATAAAACTGATGAAAATATTGTATCTTTACAAGAATCTAATGATAAATTAATTCCTAATAAAACTATAAATGTGTACTATGGTCAAGCTGAATCTGAAAAATCTACAAAGATATTATCTAATTTAGCATCTCGTAAATTTACATATGAAAGTGTAGATGGTATATTTAGAGAATATGGAAGTGTAGAACATGCTTATCAAACTAATAAAAATGGAAATTTTAATAAAACTATTTACGATAATTATGTAAAAATAGGAGGTTATGGTAAAAAAATAACAACTAAATTAACAGAAAAAGGTAAAAAAGGTAATTTAGAAATAATGAAAGATTTAGTTGTAGAAAGCTTTTTACAAAATAAAAATTCTGAAGCAGCTATAAAACTTTTAGAATATAATAAATTTACTCATAATACTAATCAATTAATAGATAAAGCTTTTTTAAAAGGTTTATATCTTGCACAAAAAGAATTATTAAACGTTAATAATGAACAAAAAGAAGGAGAACAATTAGATTTATTTGGTGAAAATGATGTACCAAATGAACCACAATGTTAAAAAAATAAATTATGGCGTGTAAATTAGACGTAGATGTAACTGTACAAAATCTTGTACAAAGAGAAGTAAAAAATATAAGTAAAATTACTAACGGTGTAGCAACTGTTACTCAAAAATTTGATAAAAGTGATTTAGATTCTATTAAAAGAATTAATGATAAAGTAAACGAAAAAATGATTAGTTACGTAAGAAACGACGTAACTGATCTTCCTGGTACTGTTAATATAACAATATCAGATAAACTTTATAATCGTTACATGATTGCTATTGACAAGTTTAGGAACAGTAATAATGTTAATTATAAATTGTCAGCTGTAGAAATTCTTAATACTGATAAAGCTATACAAGTATTTGCTAAAGGTAAAAAGAATGGTTGGGATATTAATGAGACTTTAACAAAACTTCAAATACCTAAAGCGCAAAAACAACTTATATTAGATAAAAATATTACTGATAGAGAAGAAATTATTACATCTTTATTAGCTGATAATAGTTTTGCTGTTGAAATTAAAATTGCTAAAAAAACTCAAACTAGAAATAACTCTAAAGATGTAGAATTTGAAGCTAATAATAGTTTATATAAATATTATAGTGATAGAAATATATATTATCAATTTAAAAGTGTTGATGATGGAGGGGGAAAAGTTGAAATAACAAAAAAAGAATTTGATAAAATATATAATGAAGTACTTCCTAACACATCATATCATTCTACTTTAACAGTTCCAGGTGGTAGTAATTATACAGAAAATGCTATAAAAACTCCTAATATTATAAACAAATCAATAGCTCATATTAATGAGTTTAGTAATGGAATTGCTAATATGATTGGATGGTTTAGAAGTGATGAACAACAATCTAAAAATAGAAATAAACTAACAGAGATGGGTAAAGATGCTCTTAGAGATGAGGGTATGTCTGAATATGAAATATCTGAGTTAGAAAAAGTTGAAAAATCTGGAGTACGTAGAATATTAGAATTACAATCTGACTTATTTCAAAAAAATAGAGATAAAAAAGATTTAATTATTAATGATGCTAGTTTAGACACAAAATTAATTTCTGAAAACTTTGATACGGTTGAAGAATACGAAGAATATTTAGAATCTTCTAGTAAAAACAATAATTCAAATAATAATAATCAATTTTTACAATTATTAAACAAAGAAGGTAATTGGGTTAATTTCTTTGTAAAATCTATTGTACAAGATAGTGTTAAAAAAGGTTATACAAAAGTATTATTTCCTACAGGTGAAACTGCTGCTAAAGTACAAAAGCATAAAACCTTGATGCAAGAATTAATAAAATATGATGATTTAATTAATAATGCAGATAAATATTATAATAAAGGTAATGAAAGATTACCAGGAGGATATACTGCAGAAATTAATAATGATTATATTTTATATAGTAAAACAAAAGAAGGTTTTATTAAAAAAGCAAAAGAAAAAAGACAAGAATTAGAAACTGAAAGTTTAGAAAAAAATAAACCTGTTGAAGCTTTTTATACTAATAAACTAACTAGTGTTCTTAATAAATTATACAAAGGACGTGTTCAAGAAATTACTGATGAATTTGGAAATACTTGGAATGAAGTTACTACAAAATTAGAAGATGCAAATCAATCATTTACTTTAAAGTTAGAACGTCAACAATCTGAAAAAAAGGAATACAAATCTTTTGCGTTTGACAAAACAAAAGTTTCAATAGCTCCTGCTAACATATCAGAAGAAGAAACAAATAAAAACAAATCAGATGTATTAAATCAATTGTTTGATGGTACATTTAAACCTACAACATTAAATGATTTTCTTAGAAATTTATATTCTAATCCTAATATAAATATGAATGAAGAAGGTTTAGCTTTAATGAAAGCTTTATTACCTAGTAGATCTAAAATTAAATTTGTAACATCTGCAGTTTTAACAGATGAAGTTTTTGGTAGATATGATAGTTTAACTCGTACTATATTAATAAATAAAGACATTATAGGAGACTCTAATCTTTATTATGCTATAGAGTCTATATTACATGAAGGAACGCATGACATAACAGCTGTAGCTCTTAATCAACCTAAAACTGATAAACAAATTGCTTTTAGAAATAGTATACAAAAAGCTTACGATTATTATACTAAAGCTGTTGAATATAAAGATTTAAAAGGTGATAATTATGGTTTTACTGATATAAATGAATTTGCATCAGAAATAATGACTAACACTGCTTTTAGAAGTAAATTAAAAGCTGTTGAAAGTCAAGAATCTGTATGGAAACAATTTATAAATGCAATTAAACAATTTTTAGGATTAAATATTGAAAAATACGACTCTATTAAAGTTGATCAAATTATAAATTCTATTATAGACATTGCATCAGAAGAATATACTGATAATAATCAGTCATCTCTTAACATGACTTTTGAAAAAAGAACAAGTAGTAAAAAAGAAACTAGAACTAAAGAAGAAATTGAATTAAATTTAATAGATAATTTAACAAATGTAAAAAGTCTTATTACTAGAATTTATGCAACTCTTGAAGATGTTAAAATTAAATCAGCAGATGCTAAAGGTGGTAAATATAAAGAAAAATATAGAGAAATTCAAGAAAGACTTAAAGAATTACAAGATAAATCTAAAGAAAAAGCAATACTTGAATATCTTGAATTTTCAGTAACTGAATTAATAGGTTTAGAAAAAGGTTTAGAAAATAAAGAAAATCCTGATTTTAATTATTTAAGTAGATTTAAAGCTTATATGGCTGTATTTTCTAATAATGATGCTATTGCTAACGTACTTATAAATTTAAAAAAGTATGATAAAATTACACAAGAAGATTATAATAAAATAGATAAAACTTTAACTTTTGTAGTAGGAAAATATAAAAAAGTTAGTAAAGCATTAGATAATAAAATGAGAGATGCTTTAACTGAACCATTAGCTATAAAATTTGATAGAGTAAATACTGAATATCAAGATCAATATAAAATTGATTATAGAAATGAAATGCCTTATGGTATAACTAAAGATGAATATGTTTTCAATAAAATGAATGAAAACATGGAAGTTATAGAAGCTGAAAAAAGAAGTAGAATAAGAAAAGGTCTTGACATTATTAATATGGATATCAGCAGTCTTGATTTACAACTTTCAAGTGAAAAACTAATAGACCATCCTTTAATTAGCATATTAAGCGAAAAAATAGACACTGTAGAAGCAAAAACAAGAAAAGCTTCTATTATTCAACGTAATAAAATAGCAGTAAGAGAAAGAAAAGCTAATTTTCAAGGTTCTTCTAATAAAAAACGTTATGATTTTATGCTTGATATTACTAAAGATAATCAATATTTTATAACTAAATACAAAGGTGAATTTAATGATATACTTGAAAATTTTCAAAATAAATTAAGTAAGTTAGAATACGGAGAAAAAGAACATAAAAAAGTTTCAAAAGAAAAGAAAGATTGGATTAAAGCTAACTTTAAAAAAGGAATACCTATTTCTAAATGGTTAAATCCTAAATATAAAAGTTTAACAGGTGTTCAAAAAGAATATTATGATTCTTATGTTCAACAGTTAAAAGAAAATAATAAAAAAACAGTAGGTATAAATAGTTTATTTAATCAACCAATAGAAAAAGGTCCTATATTTATTAAAATGGGAGGTATAACCCAATCAACTAGTGATAAAATATTAAGTGGTCAAGCTTTAAACGCAATTAAAACTAACGTTGGTGACGTATTTAAATCAAGAAAAGATGAAGATACATATGGTAATGTAATTAATGAAGAAGAAGATACAATGTACGAACGTACTCGTACTGATCTTAATAATAAACCTATTCATTCTATTCCAGTTTACTATAGAAATAAATTAGAAGCAAAAGATCAATCATATGATTTGGGTACTATGCTTGCTATGGACACTATGATGTCCGAAAATTATCATAACAAAAAAGAAATAGAAGCAGAAGCTGATGTGTTGTTACATGTAATAAGTGGTTCACAAGTTATTAAAAGAAATTCTACTACAAAAGCATTTGTTGCAATGTTTAAAAAAGATGGTACTATATCAGAAGAAGATCTTGTAAAAATGCCTGGTAAAGATTCTAATTTATACAAAAAAGTTCAATCAATGATTGAAAACAGAATTTATGGTATAAGTGATGTATATGCAGGTAAATTTATGGGAGTTAGTATAAATCAAGTTTCAAATTCTATAGCTGGTTATACAGCTGATTTACAACTTGCTTTAAATGCAATGACTGCTGTACCTAACGTTGTACAAGCTAAACTTCAAAATATGATTGAAGCAGCTGGTGCTGATATATTTACTTTAAAAGATTTAGTAAAAGCACAAGGTATATATATGAAAGAATTACCTAAAATATTAAACGATGTAGGTAGTACTATTAATACTAGTAAAATTAATATATTAAATGAACTTTTTGATACAATGGGTGATTTTAACATTATTAAAAATGCTTTTGAAAATAAAAGTAAATTAAGATCATTAGCTCATTCTGGAACAATGCATTCTTTAAATGCAATGGGGGAACATGAAGCTCAATCAACATTAATGATTGCTATAATGACTGCTACTAAAGTTAAAAACAAAGATGGTAAATTTATAAACAAAAATGGTAAAGTAGTTACTAAAAAAGAAGCAATGTCTTTGTATGAAGCTTATGAAATGAAAACTGATAAAGACGGTGTATCAAGTGTTGAAATAAACAAACATGCTGAATTTAGTTCCCATAGTTCTAAGCCAATAAGAGAAGTTGGTGAAATACATCATCAACAATTAATAAGAAAATTAATTATTAAATTACACGGTCAATATGATTCTAAATTGCAAGCACATATAGAAAGAGCATGGTGGGGTAAACTATTTATGATGTTTAGAAAATGGATGATAAGTTCTTATAAACGTAGGTACGCAGGTGTTATGCATTCTACAATTGAATCAAAAGATTTAACAGATGAACAAAAAATTTATGATTATGAAATGAAAAGATTTGATGAAGGTACTTACACTAGCTTTATTAGATTTATGAGACATTCTGTCTTTCCAGCTGTATCTAGTTTTAAATTACAATTAGCTACTGAAAACTGGAAAGAAATGTCTGATATGGAAAGATCTAACGTTAGAAAAACAGTAACTGAACTTATGATAACAGGTATAATGGCAGCAGCAGCAATGTTAACATATGCAGCAGCTGAAGAAGATGATGATGATCTATTATTTACATTAGCTTACATATTTAGAAGACAACAATCAGAATTTATGCAATTTTACGATATACGTGAAAATCTTAGAGTGTTTAGATCACCTGCAGTTTCACTTAACACTTTAGAAAAAACTTATTCTTTTATGACTCAAATAATGCCTTGGAGTATTGATGAAGAATATGAAAATGGTAAAAATAGAGGTGAATTAAAATCTTGGATTAAATTTAAAAAGTTAATACCAATGATTGCACAAACAGAACGTGACCCAAAAGAACTTTATAATTTTCTTGAAAATTCTGCTAAATAACCATATTAAAAAGTCTAAAAAAAACCTTTATCGCTTAAATGCAGTAAAGGTTTTTTTATTATATATAGAATTCAAATTTTATTAATATCATATCACTACCGTTTGTACTAACGTATGGCATTTTTTTAACATTTTTTAAATTAAATTCTTTTTTAAATATTTCAAAATCACAATCTTTATAACTATTTATGTCTACAACAATTATATTTTTATTATAATATAATTTTATGTCTTCTAATATTTTATTAATTTCATTTTTTTTAGAATAAGAATTTAATAAAGATTGAAAATTACTTATAGAAACATTTTGGCAATTATCAAAAGGATTTGATATTACATTAAGTTTACCTGATCTATTATGATATGTTTTAATTTGACAATTATTAAGTGATGAAACTTTTACAACAGGTGTTTTAATTTGGTATTTTTTAAAATTATCAAGAACTTTTTTTCTTTTATAAACTAAATACCATTCAGGTATTATGTCTTCATTTATAAGAGTTTGATAATGTTCTTTATCTGTTATGTTATATAATGTTATTATAAAAATTAATAAAAAAATAAATAATATTGTTAAAAAAGGTATTGTTATAAGCATTGTTAAAAATAAAAACAGTGTTAAAAATAATCCAATTTTAAAATTATGATCATCATTTTGCATTATTTGATTTATATTTTTCATATTATGAATATTTTTTAAATAATTCTTTTTCTTTTTTATTAATTTCTTTTTGAATATTGTGTTTACCGTATATTTTTACAAGTAAATTACATCGTATTAAAACATGAGCAAGTTCTTCATAAATTTTATCATCACTTACTCCATTGCCTTTATTAACACGTTGTAAAAGAACTGTATTAAGTTCAGAAAGTTCTTCAGCAGCTTTAGTATGATTAAACTTAGGTTTATTTTTTTTAATTAATAAATCTCTAAGTACTTTACTAATTTTTATCATTGTAAATTTTTTCTTTAATTATTTTTATAAGTTTTTTATATTGAGTATCTGTGCTTGTTGATCGTTTTCCATAATTAGGATTTGCTGTAATATAAACTTTAGCAATATCCATTAATGAAAGTACAGGTTTATTATACAAAAGATATTCTTCTGCTTTACCTGTGTCATAAAACCATAATCTATTTTTAGGTAGTTGAGTTTCATAACTTACTTGATATGTTTTAGCAATTATACAATCAGCACCATTAGATTGTGGAGCTACACCATATAAAGTTAAATCATTAGAATTTGAATAAATTTTAAAACTGTCTTCTGTAGTAAACAATAATTTAGGTTTATTATCTTCAATATATTTAAAAGCAGCTTTTTTAGTTGAAAAATATTTAACATTATTTAAATCACCTTTCCATTTAAACATAGATGTAACTATACCTTTATTAATCCAACAACATTTATCATCTTTATATATATCAACTCCATCTTCAGTTTTAAACAATGATTTTTTAATATGAGAAATATTACTTAACCCTTGTGTATAGTAATCAAAAAATATTATAATATCTAAATTATTGTTTGTTTTAAATTTTTCTATTTTTCCATTAGCTATATGACCTTTAATGTCATCTCCAACAGTAAATATTTCACCATCAGATAACCTTTTAATTGATTGTATATCATATAAATGTAAAGTTCTTAAATCAATTACTTTTGTATAAAAAAATTTATTTTCTTTATGTTTAACGCATATTATCTCATAACTTTTTATTTTTTCTTGTTTAATTTCAGAATTTATTAATTCCCAATATAATGGATTATTTTCAATAGATGATTTACCAAAATACAAAAGATAAAAAAAACCTTCTGGAAAGTAAACTAAATTATCTCTTTTATTACTTATTATTGAACCTATTTCAAGCTTTCCACAACCTGGATACCATTGTTTTAATTTATATCTTTTCATTATTTTATTTTTTTATTATTAATATTTAAAAACTATTAAAAATTATAAATTATAATCTCTATCAAAACTACCAAACATTACTCTATTAATAAGAGGAGCATTATCATCATTTACTGAAAATTTATTTAGAGATTTCATATTCATAGAAAACATTATTAAAGTCATGTCTGAAGCATTACTGTTTTTATATTTAAGTTTAAAGTTAACAATATAATTTTTGCTAAATAATTCTACTATTCTGTCATAATATCTAGAATTAATATCTACTAATATCATTTTTTTACTTAAATAAGAACAACAAGTATCAAGAAATTTACTAACAAAAATGTCATCACAATTTAATAAGATTTGACTATTAAATATACTTCCCCATTGACAATTTTTAGTAGGTGATTTAATTATTCTAATTACACCACCTCTAGTTTCTATTTCTTTATAAATAGAATCTCCTCTATTGGAAGTTAATTTATTTAGTTTCATACTAAGTATTTCTATTTTTTGACAATCTTTTTCATGTGAAGATTTTTTAATTAAAATGCAATCTTTTGCAAAAATTCTAATTAACCATTTTATAAATTTTTCCATAATTCTTCTATTGTTTTAGGTATGTAATTTATGTTTTCAGCACATACATTAATATATCTTTTATCTTTTAAAGTATTTTTATGAACATGACCATGAATGTTATAATTAATTCTATGTTCAAGTTCCTGTGGGTGTACAGGGCAATGAGTAAGCCATATGTTGCCATATTTTTTATGACGTAATTTAACCATGCCGTGAATAGAGTTTACATAATTTACAAGAGTTGATTTCACATGATTTCCCATATCATGATTACCTAATACAATACGTTTTATTCCATTTAACCTATTTAATATTTCATAATTAGCTTTTTCCATTGTTATGTCACCAAGTATCCATGTTGTATCATGTTTTCTTACTGTTTTATTCCACTCTTCTATTATATGCTCATCATGATAAAATTCATCATGAAAACCTCTCATTGTAGCCATACTTTTATGACCAAAATGTGGATCAGATATATATCTTATTACACTTGACATGCCATTCCAAAAATTATACCAATAAAAATACATATTACACCAGTTATTAAATACACAAAAAAATTAATAGTAACTAAATCTGTGCCTGAAGTTATTTGAGCATTATAATATTGATTTTTTTTTGTTTTATAATACAAAGTATTACCTTCTTCATAAGCAATAATTGTATCACCTATAGTTTCTATTTGATTAATTCTTTCTGCAACATTTTTTCTTTGTTGTTCATTAAAATGACCTGATGTAAATGGTGCTGTTGAATCATTACATGATGATAGTGTTAATCCTAAAATTAAGATTATTATAAATTTTTTCATAGTTTGTTTTTAAAACCCACCTATTTCTAGATGGGTTGTTTTGTTTAATTTTCGTATTCACAAAGATAAGCTAATTTAGCATAATTTATCATATCTTCATATGAATCAAGTAAACTTTCGTTAGTTGGATCTTTGTTATCTTTTTTAAGATTGTTAATTCTTGATAATTTAAGTATAATCATTAACATTGCATATCCTTCTGGAGTACCAACATTAATATTTAACGTATTAACTACTGATGATACTTGTTTAAAGTTAGATAATACATCTTCATCTGCATAATCTTTACCTTTAGAGCTCATAATACTTAATGTTTTAGCATCAAGTTCTCTTATTAATTTAATTTGTGTTCCTTTTATCATTAATATAATATATAACCTATGATAACACCAATAACACTACCACATGCAGCACCACTAGCATACCAAATTCTGTTTAGCAAACTTCCGAATGCCACTTTTTTTACATTAAAAGACCATAATAAAGATATTAAAAATCCTATAATAAATATTCCTATTAGAATTATAAAATCTTGTTTTTTAACAAATGCTGCTATTTGATATGTATTTAAACATACTAGTATAACTTGCAAAAAGCCAGTTAAAAATAATTCTGCATTAGGGTATTTTTTTATTAAATCTTTAATTTTCATTTTTTAAGTATTTTATGCATTCATTTACATTTTCATGATTAATAATATTATAAGATTTAAAATTTCCTATAAATTTAGCTAACCATTTTTCTTCTTGTGTGTTTTTTGTAACTATTATAAAAGCTTTACCTTTAGTGTCACCTATACGTCTATGTCTACCCATTTTTTGTACAGCACCTAATGATTTACTATAATAAGACATCATAATAAGGTTTTCCATACCTTGAATAGTAGCACCTTGTTCTAGCATTTTAAAACTAGCAATTACATTTTCCTTACCTGTTTCAAACTGATTTCTAATAAAGTTATTTTTCTTTTCATTATTACGTGAAGAAATAACATTATTAGTAACAGTTAATAAACTATCAATAGAATTACCAAAAATTAATACATTATTAAGATGAGGTAATAATTTATTAATTAATACAGTTTTACTAGGTAAATTATATAGTAATCTACTTCTACCTCCAATAGCTAATCTAGCAAATAAATCTTTTTTTTCAGGACCAGCAAACATGCTTTGTCCTAATTTTTTATTTCAGTATTTGTAAGATTCTTCTTCTGTTTGATAAAAAGGTTTAGCTTTATTACCGCTCTTAACAGACTTCTTTACAATGTCTAATTCATTGTAAATGATATGTATGTCCACTTCTCTATTAATATCGTTTATACGAGCTTTATCTAAGCTATACGTGTAACATACAGGTGCATATTTATCTAAATATTGACCTTTAGTAACAATTATACCTCCATCTTCGTATTCAACTGTTCTATCAATAGTAGCAGATAAACCTAAAACTGCTTTTGCTTTGTTAAATTTATGAAACTGCACATAAGAAGAAGTAAGTTGCATGTGAATTTCGTCACAACCTACTAATCCAAATGATTTATTTCTTCATTTGTAAACTGTTTGATAACAATAAAACTTAAGATTATAAGTATTCATTGTTTCTTTATTAAATTTTTCATCAAAAGCTTTAATAGAATTTAGTAAATCTATTTTTCTTGCTGTTGTTTCTGCTAAAAACAAATGAATATCATCATTAACATTCATCGTATGTAATGCATGTAAAAATACAAACATTTTACCTAATGATGTTGCAAGACAAACAGTTCCTTTTTTATTAACAATTCATTTTATTAAAGCTTCTTTTTGGATTTTATCTCTTTTATCCATGTTTATGCTTATTAATTTTAATATGAAAATTTATAATTAATTTCAGTAACTGTTTAAGCCTACTGTTTTTAAAGCTATAAATTGATCTACATCGTGAATATAATACAAAACTTTTTCTGATTCTGATTTTTGATTCGTTACCCATTTGTAAAAATCTATCCATAATAAATTGTGTTGTTTTAGTTTTTCAACTATTTCCTTTTTTTCCATAATCTAATTACCACCATCCCACCCAGCCTTTAAGCTAATTTAATTTATTAACTATGACATGAATCACAGTCATTTATTTCTCTTGCAAAACTTTGTGCTGCGCTTTGACTAAATTGATAATACAAGGTCTTTACTCCTGATTCCCAAGCATACATATAGAGTTTATTTATCTCTTTTGCTGGTACTGAAGGGTGTATCATTAAATTTAATGATTGTGATTGATCAATATATTTTTGTCTTTGTGCTGCTTGTAACACAAGTTCTCTTGGTGAAATTTCAATAAACGATTTAAATACTTCCTTTGTAGGAAAATCTAAATGTTGAACACTACCATCATTATCAAGAATACTATTCCATGTTTCTGGTGTATCAAGATTGTACTGTTGGAGTTGCGCTCTCAACATTTCGTTCTTGTATACAGTTTTAGCTTTAGCTAAATCTTTTATAAAATAATTAGATTTTATTGGTTCAATACCCATACTAACCTGTCCTAATATATATGATGAGCTTTTAGTTGGTGCAATTGCCATTACCGTTGTATTAGCATATCCTTCTCGTATAGATTTTTTTCCTAAAAAATCATGACACCATTTACTTGCTTTTTGTGATCTTTCATTTATTTCTTTAAATATTACATTATTCCAATATTTAGCCTTTATACTATCAACTTCTAATAATTCACTTTGCAGAAATGAATGCCAACCTAGTACGCCAAGCCCGATGGCTCTATGGTTTTTAGCAAATCTCCAAGCTCTCTTCATACCAGGAAGGTGCTCAGATTTTATGATAAAGTCATCTATTACTGCATTAAGGAATTGAATATAAGTTTCTACAGCATCAGTCTTCTCAATTTCTTTCCAATGAAGTAAATTGATACTACCTAAACAACAAACAAAACTGTTGTAACTGTCCTGTGGTAGCTGTATTTCCGAACAAAGATTACTAGCTTTAATATCTAGTCCTAATTCTTTGTATGGACTATTGTTATTGGAATTGTCTTTAAACATAATATATGGAAAACCAAAATCTTTACGTTTCTGTATAATTTTAGCCCATATTTTTCTTTTATCAGTATCACTTTCTTTCATAGAATTCATCCACGCATCCGTGACCGTGACTCCAAATTGAAGATTCTGAATTGGATTTCCTTCGTCACCAATTCTAAGGAACTCCATTATGTCTTCATGCTCTACTGGTAGGTATAAAGCACAAGCTCCTCTTCTTGATTCACCTTGTTTACATTTATCTATAATTGTATCATAGATTTTTGCATAGTGAACAGGTCCATCCGCATTCCCACCACCTGAGATTGACGAACCGCGTTTTCTAATGTTACCTAAGTACATGGATGTTCCACCACCGTATTTAGACATCATACCTATTTCTCTTGCTCCATTTAGAATACTATCCATCGTATCATCAATGTCAGATCCGTAACAACTTATAGGTAAAGTTTTTTCATATCCAAAATTACACCATACAGGAGTTGACAAACTATAATAACCTAAAGCCATATAGTTTTCAAATTTTTCAGCTCAGCCTTTTACTCCTAGTATTCTTTCTGCGTGATTTGCTATGTCTTTAATTCTTTGCTCTGGAGATACCCCTTCTCTTAAGTATCCACGAGAAAGAAATTTTCTTGACTCTTCGTTAAGCCAATAATATCTATCTGTTTTATTCATTTAATTTTTATATAACATTAATGACTATATTAACATAACCATTAATAGTTTTGTTAGAACAAGTCGTCCTCTGTTATACTTTCTGATTTTTTGTTATAATCAATACTTTTTTTATAAAAGAAATCACTTTCTTTGGTTGATTTAATTTCAACGTCAAACCACATTGTACTTTCTAACTTTTGAGTTTGGACCTCAAAAGCTTTACTCATTCCAATGCTTTCTAAACTGTTATTAAACCTGTTTTTAATAAATTCAGTAATTGTTTCCTTTGATAAGAAATCTAGTTCACCTTTTTCAAAAATCCAATCCAAAACTTTACACTCGGCTTCAAGAGCCTTAACGCATGCAGATTTAATTATTTCTTCAAATTCTTTATCAAACCATTCAGGGTTTTCTTTTTTAATAATATTAATTAATTCAATACCAAAATTACCATGTACATCTTCTTCCTTGCTGGTTGCTTCTACTATATTTGACACTCCTTTAAATAAATTTAATTCTTTATTAAATGACATCATTATCAGAAACTGGCTAAATAAAGAAACGTGTTCTATAAATAGACTAAATAAAAGGATAGATTTTGTATACATCTTATCACTTTTACTTCTAGTTCCATCAAGGTATTTACTAAGATAAGAAATCCTATCTTTAATAGCTGGTACATCGGTAATTGTTTCAAATTCACTTTCTAAGCCAAGAACTTCAAGTAAGTGTTTATAAGCATCAAAGTGCCTAGCTTCACTCTCACTAAATGTAGCTCCTACTGATTGAATTTCATATTTTGGTAGACGTTTATACAGATCACCCCAAAACGCTTTCACGTTAACTTCTATCTGAGCAATTGCAAGCATGGATCGCTTGATTGCTTCACGTTGACTGTCTGTAACTTTAGTCATAAAATCAGAAATGTCTTCTGTAATATTAAACTCAGTATGAATTCAGTATGAATGCCTTATTGCATTTTTATATTTAAGTAATTCGGGATACTCATAAGGTAACACGTTTTTTCTTTTTTTAAATATATTCATTAAATTAGATTTTTAATAAAGTTATTTCTTCTTGTTACTGCTTCTTGTAGAGTTTTTCCTATACCTACATAAAAGCTTGTTGCTTTAGAATTATCTTTTACATTGACTCTAATTTCAAAATTACCAGTGTTTGTTCTTTTAGTAATTCCTTTAAATCCAGTGTTTGTTTTAATTTTATTCATTTTTCTATCTTTTACCGTTTTGTTAAGCATCTTTTACAAATACTCCATTTTGCATTTTACCAGTTCTTTTACTTATAATATTATAAGCACCTTCAAGGCAATCTGTTAAATTTACATTTTGTAATTCTGCTTGTAAAATGATTGTTACCAAAATATCACCAAGGGCGTCATTGATTTCTTCTTTATCATTTTTGTTTATTGCATCAAGAAGTTCATTAACTTCCTCTAATGTTTTGATAGCCTGAGCCATAGGTGTTGCTTTTTCAAGAATACCTTTGTCTGCTCCTCATTTTACTACTAACGGTTGTAATTTACTATATTCCATATCTTTATTAGAATTAAGTTTTTGTTTTTTAGAATATATCAGAAATATTTTCTAAATTTATTTGTTTATTGTTTTGAAACTCATAAGTTTCATTGTTAATATTTAACAATTGACCAAGTTCACTATTTTTAGATAATTTGACATTTAAATCTTTTTCCATTTTTTCTCTTAACTTGTCATTTTTGTTAAATATATCATCAAATCTTTTAATAGTTGAATTTACAAAACCTGGTATTTTACCATATAATTCTATTCAGTATTTCTTAATTTGCATTTTGTAATCATCTGAAAGTTTAGAATAATTACCTTTTATCAATTTAAGTATATCTTCATGATATTCTTCTGGTATTTTATATTCATAAATAACATTAGCATTAACAGAATAAGATTTTACATATACATCATTGTCAGTAAGTATATTTTCTTTTTCTGTAAATTTAACATCTCTGTAATTAAAATTACATTCAATATAAAACTTACCTATTTTAGAATCTAAATTAGAAAATAAATAAGTGTTTATTATATGAGATTGTATATTTGAATTTATATCAACTCATTGTGTTATTATAGGTAAAACATAACCATGACTAATATTTTTTTTCATATTATTTAGAATTTATATTATTTAAATCTTCATAATATTTTTGTATAAAATTATCATTTTCTTTTGGAGCTGAATTAACAATTTCGTTATTTGATTGTTTACTTAATAGATCCAAAAAAGCTGCATCTAAACCTTGAATAGATTTTTCTTCAATAACTTTTTCTTTAGTAACTTTTTTTGCAGTATCTTTTTTATTATAATATGATACTTTTTCTTTACTATTAGATAATTTTTTATATTTTTTTACATATTCTTCAAATCCAGGAGCTGTTTCAACTTCTTCATTTATTAAATTATCAAAATTCCTATTATTAGTAAATCTCCTAATAAAATTAAAACCGTTACCACTTTTTCTGTTATTTCCTAATGATTCATATCCTTTTTTATAATAATCGTAACTATATTCAAAAAGTTTATTATCTATGTGATATTTAATTTTAGTTATAGTTTCACGAATACCTTCAATATAAACACCTAAATCTGTGTGAAAACCATAATATGCCCCATAAACATTTTCATTATTTATTTTAAATAATAAAGGTTCTTCAAAATCATTAACAGCAACTATACAAGGTTCTAAAACATTATATTTACTTATTGATAAATTATCATCTTTATATTGATTAATAGCAAGAGTGTAAATACAAGCTTGTATATCATATCTATATTTGTAATAACTATTTTTAAAATCATTCATTTTAAATGAAGTAAATTTTAAATCTATTTCTTGAATTGTTTTATTTTTATGATCAATATGAATAGTATCAATATAACATTTAAATTTATTACCTTCATATTCAAATTCAATTAAAATTTGATTTAAATTCTGAAAATCACTTGAATTAGTATTATTAAAAAATTTACTTGTATATTTATTTTTTTTAATTTTATTGTTCATATTAGTAACACTAATATAATCTTCAGATGTAATTACAATTCTATTACCAGCTTCTAATGTATCAATTAAAGAATCTTTTATTTTATCTATTCTTTCATATATTTTAGCAGGAGTTTTAATATCACTTTTAAATAAACCATTTTCTATACATAACTCCATGCATATATCTTTAAAATCATCACTATTAAGAGATTCTTCGTTTATAGTACCTTCTAACTCTTTAGTAACCATATCTAAAAAAGCATTTTCCATTGATGTAAGCTTTATTGGATTTTCACTTACATAATATAAATCATCAAAATTTTCATAAATATAATTATCTAACATTTTACCTTTTGATAAACCTTTAGTACTCTTTTTTCTTTCTGTTATAAGAGAAGAAGGTCCTTCTTGTTTAAAATTTAAGATAGAACTATATGAATGATAATCTTTATCTTTGTTTAACATTTAATATACTTTTAAATAAAAACCAGGTTTTTCTTTATTATACCCAGTGTATTTTCCTTTAATTTTAAAAGGAAAGGGAACCATTTCTGTAATGTTGTCATCATCTATCCATCCAGCATGAGTCATCTCATCTTGAATTGTTTGAATAGGATTTACCCAATCATATTTATGATGAGTACCTCTTATGAAATGTACCCCTATTTTATAAGGTTTTTCTTTACCTTCTATCATCTGGTGGAAAGCATCTTTATTATCTTTCCACCATTCTGCAGTGTTTGTTTTTCATTTTTTAGTAGCTTTAGAAGCTATAAAATGTCTACCAGTTCATCTGCGTCCATTTTTACTTGATGGCACTGAGCCATCGCAAAATAACATCATATTATTTCATTTTTATTTTTGTTTAGTTAGAAATATTTTCATAGTTCTATTATTATCTTGTAATTGTATTTCATCAATACTACAATTCATATTTACATAACTTCTACCATTATGATCTATTATTTCTACTCTAGTTACTTTTGTTGTTTTCATTATACCATTTAATAAATTTAATTACTGCTTTATACATTGTTTTAATATCTGTATAAATAAATTTACATATAACTCTATCCAATTGTTTATTGAAATCCTTATCTTTATCTAGTGTATCTAACCTTTCAATTTTTTGAATTATAGGCATTAACCAATCCCATGATTCATGAAATTTAAAATCATCTAGTCTAGCTTTATTTGTTTCATACATGTTACTATCTACAGCTAAATAAGGTCTATTGTGAGGAGTAGTATAAACTAATCCTTTTTTTTCCCAACCCATAAATTCAGCAATTAACTTATTACCATTTAATACAAAATTCTTTTCCATTGTTTTCTTTTATTAATTCGTTAATTTGTTTAAAATGATTACAATTCCATTCTTCATTTCGTTTTGCAGCAAGTTCAGGATGTATACATTTTAAAGCATAACAAAATTTTAATTTGTTTTCTGGAACAACTTTGTGAAAAGTTCTCATAACATCGTTTCCCCATAAACAAAATATTACACCTGGATTATTATCTATAATAGTATTAATAGTAACTTTAATAAATTCATCCCAAATATGCTTGTGTGGATTTACCATACCTGCTTGAATAGTTAATGATGTATTTAACAATAAAACATTTTGTAAAGCCCAATTTTGCAAAGTTACATCAAAATCAACAATTAAAGTATTAGTAGTTTTTTCTATACATTCTCTTATTTTAAATAAAGAAGGTGACACCCTAAGTGTATCAACTGTATTTGCTACAGCAAAGCCGTTTGCTGATTCATTAGGGTAAGGAGAATCTCCTAATATCACCACTTTAATATTATTATAAGGGACATATCTAAAAACTTTAAATATATCTTTTTTTAAAGGAAATATTTGTCTTTTATTATAAACTTGGTTTAAAAAAACAATAAGTTTTCTAAAATAATCTGATTTAATTATATATAGAAAACTTTCATCATTAACCCAGTTACCAAAAGTTTTTTTAAAATTAATAATATCCTTATTCATCTACAGTATTTGTAAAATCATCATAAAATTTATGTTCATTAAGACCTTTAGGGTCATTAATATTCATTTTTTTCATAACTTTAACTCTTTCTTTAAAATATTTTATATTATTTTCACAAAGAGAATCTGTAAGTTCTGGGAATTCACTTTTAGTAAGTTTTACTAATGTTTCATATTTACTATTTAATTTACTAAAAGATTTTAAAAATTTAGGATTATTAAATTTATCTTCTAATTTGTTAGCTGCCATAACCATTATTGCTGAACTTAACATAAAATTGTAAATTTTAAAAAAGTCAAAAGTATTATTATGTTGTCTAAATTCTACAGTTTGTTTGTTAGTAAATATAATAGGAATCATGTTAAACCATACGTAACGACTTCTAATGTTCCATTTAGATGTACCATTAGGGTCTTTAGGATGATTTTGTATTTTTTCTAAATCATTACCAAAATCTGAAAATGAATATCCACCAGATAAATGCTTAAATAAACTATCAAAAGCTAATTTTTTAAGTTTAGGTAAAGGTTTATCTGTGTCAGACATCATAATACTTAAAGGAGTACAATTCATTGGACCACTGTAATTTTTATTTTTACCGTAATCAGTAGAAATTTTTTTAGACAATGGTTGTAAAGAATACATATCTTCTTCTAGCATATTTGCTATATTATTTATAGATAAAATATTGTCAACATCTCTTTTAAGACCTCCTAAATGTAAATGTAAAGCACATGTAAAATCATAATCAGTTCTTTTTTTTAATAATTTACATATTTCCATTACATTATATAAACCTTTTCTACCATCTAAAGGAACTGTAACATATTCTAAACCTGATATACTACCATCTCTTAATGCTACTATACCGTGTTTATAACACAATCTATCAGGTAAATAACCTTTTGAAGTTTCAAATTCAAGACCAAAAGTTATTTTATTTTTTTCTAATAAAATACCTAATTCTTCTACCATTTGATTTTTAACACTAGGAACTTTGTAATACTGATTATATGATTTTTCAATCATTTTAGTTACAAATCTACTATCGTAGTTTAACGAATTTTTATCTACAGGTGCTTTTCCTATTTTATTAAAAGAAGATTTTGACATTTCATCTTTTTTATAAAAATTACCTGTATTTAAATGTTCAGAATACTTACTACCTAATGTTTCTTCATCTATACAATTAGTTACATTAAAATTGTCTACAACAACTTTTATGTTTTTAGTAGGATTAGGTGAAAAAAATCCTAATATAAAAGAATCATCTTTATTTATACTTACTATACCCCTTGTTAAAAGTTGTTTATTTACTAAAACGTAAGATTTATTTTCATGATCAAATTCAATAAGACCATTATTAAATCTATGATATCTACCGTTTACTTTGTAACATCCACCACTTCCTTCTATGTTGTTATCACCTATTTCGTAATAATCATTTTGTATTTTACGACATTTACTTTTTTCTAAATTCTTACCTTTGTAAGTTTTAACTATCATTTCATTTTATTTTTTTAATGTTAACTCTATTGGTTAAATTTGTTGTTTCTATTAATAAATTCCATTTCATCTTCATCAAAATATTCATCATCATCATTTTTTATTTCTTTTGAATTTAAAATATTATCAATCCATTTACTTAACGGATTATAAACACCTTCTAAATTTTCGCAAAAATTAAAAACATTAGTTGCTAATTCATTGTTATCAGAATATTTACTAACAAAATCTATTCCTAAATCTAAAGATTCTTTTATTGAAGTGTTAAAATCATCTAATGCAACTTTCATGTCGTCATTTTCGTCTTCAAATTCGTCAACATTTGAATAATCTATACCTGATTCATAATCTTGAAAATCTTCTTCAAATTTATTATTTTTATTAACAAGTTTATTTATATTTTTTTCAAAACTTTTGTCTTCAAAATAAGCATTGTCAATAACTTTTTTATTACTTAAAATTATTTTATTATTTTTTATACTATTAAAAATATGATTATAAAAACTAGCAACACAAATACCTTTTCTTATACTATAAATATAAGTAGAACCTATTGCTTGTACAGATTCACTTTGTACTACTTTTCCTTTTCTTAAAATTTTATTTTTAAATAAATGAGCATTAAATTCTAATAAATCTTCTTTTTTATTTTTTAAAAATGAATTTTCATAATAAGAAGTTATAGGATAAACACTCATGTGCGAATATTCTTCAAGAGTAAAGTTTTCTGATCCTTTATAATTAATAGTTTCATAATCTAATTCAGTAAGTAACATAATACCATTAACTATGTAAAACAAAGTTAAATCAACTTTTCCTAAAACAATATTTTTAGAATTAACTTTATCAAAAAATGAAAAATTATTAATTAAATTTTTAGCTTCATGTATTAAATTACTAACATATATAAAACCATTATTTTCACTATAAACATAAATACCATCTTTAACAAGCTCGTTGTTTTGTTTATATCTAAAATTTTCAAAAATAACTTTATTATAATTAACCATTTCTTTGCTCCTAATTATTTTCTCATAAAAAATACTTTTTCCAATTTTACTTTCTAAAGGTGAAATAACATTTTGAATATCATTTGGTATTTTATTTGCACTAATAAATAATTTAGAATTAACAGGTGGTTGTTTTGATTTATAAACAACTAAATTTTTTACTGATTTATTGTTATTTTTAGTTTTATCAACATTTTTTCTGTTTTTTTCTTCTTTTTTACGATTAAATTCATACATTGAATCGTATTTTTCATTTTTAGTTCTATCAATATTAAACAAAGCTTCAATTACACCATTTTTTATTTTATAAAGTATATTTGTTTCAAAAGTATATATATTAGAATCTTTTTCAGTATGTCTTTTACCTGATATAAGCTCTAAAGGAGCTACTGTAGAAGAATAATATATACTATTTTTAGATTCTTGCCAATAATGCAATGGTCTTTCTTCTTCAGCAACACTAGTATTATATTCCCATTTTTTAGATTTACCTCTAAATACAAAAACAGTTTCTTTTTCTTTTTGTGAATGTAAAACCAATGCAGCAGCACCTTTGTAATCTTGTAAAACTTTTATATAATCAGGTTTTTTTACATTAGCTTTAGATATTATTTCTAATAAAATTTCACTATCTACTTTTTCTCTATGTTTATCATCTTTAAGATTTACTTCATATTTTTCAGCTAAAAATTTGTGATTATCTAAAGTTCCGTTATGAGCACCTATAAAATTAAAACCATCACCAATATCAAACATAAAAGGATGTGTATTATTTACACTTTTAATACCTCCTCTTGATGCATTTCTAGTGTGACCTATAATTACGTTACCTACTTTTTTTTTGTACTTTTGGATACTTTCATTAATAAATAAATTTCTAAATAAAGCTTCATTGTTTGTACCAATACTGTCACCTTTATGTAATTTTTCATTTATATATAAACCACAAGAATTAGTACCTCTTTCTTCATTTAAAACACCTAATATTTTAAGTTTATCCATATCAAATGAAGATGGATTTTCACCAGTCCATCCAAATAATCCACAACTAAAAACATCTTTTTTTTGTGTTTTACTAAAAATGTTTAATAGCATTTGCATAATTAACATTATAATTACTATATTAAATATTAACATATTCTTTTATTTTGTATTTTTCAATTAATTCATTTACGTTTTCAATTTCTAAATCTGATTCAGGATTAATATAATTTAATATATCTTTTCTTAAATCTTCATTAGAAATTTCAAGTTCTTCTGCCATTTTGACAGCCATAACGGAACGATCCCATACGTTTAATATACTATCATCACTTTTTAAAAAGTAACCACCTAAAGACCTACATTCTATTCCGTAATCTTTATCTCTACAATCCCCGATTTTACCATATAATGATCTGCGATTATGATCATCATTATCTTCTAATATTAAAGGTAATGATACAGCTAATTCAAACATCATACATAATCTATCTCTTTCATCTTCTGTTGGGTTGTCCCACCCATAATGAATGTGAAAACCAGAAGATCTCATAGTTAATTCTGATGTGTCTTCTTCTGCAATATCTGAAGAACATTCAGTTATTGCGTTATAAGAAGGTGAACATCCAAAAACATGAGCTTTAGGATCAAGAAGTAATTCTTCAGTAGCAATTTCACTACTTGAATAATGAAGTTCCATACCTAAAGGTGCTACAAACATTTCAATGTAAGATTTAGCATAATTTATTGAATTTAAAAATTCTTCTCTTGTTTTACAAGGTGGAATATTAAATTCAGCAAGTATATTATCTTCTTGAACAAAACAACCTGTTCCTATATCAAGAGGATCGTTTTTACCTGCATTAAAAACTCCAATAATAGAAGCTAATTCTTTAGTTTCAAAATCTCTAACAAATACTTCTGGATCAGATCCAATAGTAAGATTATTGTAATTATATTTATTATTCATATTATAGTAATTTGTCTATTAAATTATAACAATAGTTTTTAAATTCTAATGTTGAATGATTAAACTCTGGATGTCCTTGTATAGCAAGGCTATTTGTATTTTTATAATACACTATTTCACACTCTTTAAAATTTTTATCTAATAAAATTTCTTGATCATTACCATTAAGATATTTTTCAGATAAAATATCTTGAGAAATTCCTATTATATCATAATTATCTTTATTAAGATTAAATGGATACATCATTTGATGATGGGTAGAAGTTACTTCAAAAATATTATTTTCAATATCAACAACATTGTGACTTCTACTGTGACCAGTAATATGTTGTATTAATTTACCACCACTCATTACAGTTAAAAACTGTGAACCTCTACATATACCAACTTTTAATACATGAGGAGCTAAAGAATTAAATGCTTCTTCTTCTAACGTATCTCTTTTAGCGTTAATATAAGTATTAGAACCTAATTGTTCATCATAATAAATAGGGTTAACATCTTCTCCACCAGTAAATAAAGCAATGCTTATATCTTCTTCAGAAGAATCTTCTGTTATTACAATTTCATATTTATTACTAAAAAATTCTAAATATTGATTAGTAAGATATGCATATAATGTAAATATTTTAATTTTTTCTTTTTTCATTTTCTATTCTATTTAATAATGTGTTAATAATTCCAATTGCAACAAATGGGTTAAATCTTTCTTCTGGGTGAGATTGTTCTGCAGCAATAGGTAATTCTTTGTGAATCATAAATTCTATATTTTTATGTTTGACATCATAAGCTAATGGTAAAAAATCATTAGATAAATTGTCTATAAAAATAGCTTGATGATGTATAGAATTTGTTTTAAATTTTCGTGGAACATTATTTACATAATTTAATCTATCTTTTTTAGAAGAAATAAGTATTTCACCTAAATAATCTTTTGGAAAATTATCAATAACTGTTTCTAAATCATCTACTAATTCACCTCTCCAAGTAGTAGATCTATCATTGTGAACATGTTGATTTAAACTTCCACCAAAGTGGACATTTAAATTTTGAAAACCTGCACAAATACCATAAATTGCTGTTTTATTTTGTTTAGCACGTTCAATATACCCATTAATAGCACCAAGATTTACATCATAAAATGATTCATATTCCATATCAGGATTATCAGTCATATAATGTGGTTTTTGACCATATCGTAAAGGATTAACGTCACGTCCACCTGGTAATATTAATAAATCTACTGGTAATATAGTTTCATTTGCAGCATCTATTATAACTACATCTGCATCAAAACTTCTTGCAAAGTGTACGTAAGCTGCATTTTGACCATAACCTGGTTGATATTTACCAGTATGATTATGACCTAATATTCCAATTAACGTTTTTGTTTTTGACATTTTTATTTATTTAAAGTTTTATATTTATTTTTAAGCATTACTGGTATATGTTTAATATAAGTTTCTTCTGTTATATCTCCAAATGATGGAGCAGAATTAATTTCTACAATAATAAAATCTGGATTTTCATTAATATTACCATTTCTATCTGTAGAACTTTGTATTCTAAGATCAATTGCACCAAAATCTAAACCTGTTGAATTAAGAGCTTTTACGCATTCATCAATTATAGATTGCCAATTACTAGGCTTATCAAAAGCTTCGTTATTTTCAAGAATCCATACACAATTATCATCATTTCTATACCACTTATTTTCTTCAGGAGTATCTCTTTTCATCATTTTACGACAAGTATAAAAACATCCATTTGCATCAACGTGAAGTCTATATTCTCTTGAGTAATTATAATAACGTTCAAAAATGCGATTTTCTAAATTGACACCTGAACGTAAATAATTTCTAATTTCATCAATAGTTTTAAGTAAAGTATTACCTTGACCTCTACTACCATATAATGATTTAGCAACTAATGGTAATGGCATATCTTCTAAAGAAACTGTTATTATTTCAGCTTTTGTTTGCAATAAAAAATTATTATTATCATTACTACATCTATACCAATCTGCTGATTTAACACTTGGTTGTGCGTTTTGAAAACAATTTTTCATGCGAAGTTTACTACTACTATTACGAATTGCATCAACAGTATTTAATTCTAATCTATCACCTCCATTTGCAATAGTGTCTTTACATTCAGTACTAGAACCTAATCTTACTACTGAACGAAATGGTAATAATTCAATTGTCTTATTATTTCTTCTAAGATTAGTGTGAGAAGGATGCCTACTGTATATTACAGGACGAAATTTTGTATATTTATTTTTCATTATATTTTTTATAATATTTGTTTAAATTTTCTAAATTTGCAAATTTGTGTTTAAAACCAGTTTGTTCAATTCTTTCCGCTGAATGCCATGATGTACTACCTATTCTTTTTAAAAAAGGAAAATTTTCATCTTTATCTGTTGACACACTACTATTAAAAACTATACCTGATACATGAAAACAATACCATAAATTAATAGCTGTTTCTTCACAATCAACTAAACTAAAAACTATACTTAAATAACGTTTCCAAGTTAAAGATGTATATTCAGTTTTAAGAATACAATAAACTTCATAAATAGTTCTATATTTACTTCTGCGACATTGAATTTCTGTAAATTTTTTATCGTTATAAGTATTAGGTCTATTTTTTAAAAGATCAATTATATAAGATTTAGCAGATTTTCTTCTTTTAGAACGAGAATATATTAATTTAGTTTCTATAATCGGCATAATCTCCAGATTCAATTAATGTTTTACCTTCGTTTTCACCAAAGTAAATAGAAGCTTTTACATCTTCTCCTGTATCAAGAGTTATTTCAATAGGTGTTCTTTTATACCAAGAACCTTCATGATCTCTAGGATCATAACCTTCTAATCTATCTACTGTAGGTAATTGATCAGGTGTAACTGAATAAACTTCTACTCTAATTTTACTAACTTGCTCGTTAGGATTAACAAAAGGAATACCATTTGCTGTCAATTTATATTTATTTTTAGTCCATCCAGCACCAATTAATTTTGAATTACCCAATACTCTGTGATTTCCATAACCAGTTCTTAATGTTCCGTAAACACTAATGTTTATATTTTTACTCATCTTTTTTATTTATTTTAGAATTTAATATTTCTTTTGCTAAATCTTTACCATGATTATTAACTAAATCAGAAAAATCCTTAGATTTATATTCTTTATTTATTACTATATTAGTAATCATATGATTTCTAGATATTTCTTTGGCGTTTATTTGACCCCAGTTTTCTTTTTTATCATAATCATTATCAAATAATATAAAAATTTTAGTAAATCTACCTTTTAATTGTTCAATTATATTATCTTTTGGTTTAGCTTTTTCATTTTGTAAAGCTATTGCATCATAACCTGTTGTACTTTTTATAGACATTACATCTTTAAGTGATTTTGTTATGATTAAAATGTTACCATTTAAAGAAAGTTGTTCCCAACCTTGCCATACTGAATTATCATTGTCTGTTATCCATTTAAATTTACTATAAGGTTGATATATCTTATGTGTTATTAAACCATCTTTACTTTCTATATAAACATATGCATTTTTATCTGCTGCTATAGGTTTATTATTTATAAAAATATATTTTAATGGAAAAACTCTGTATTTTATTAACATAACTTTATTTATGTTAAATTTATTCCAATAATTTAAATCGTGAACTTCCCAAATTCTTTTGTTTACTGATATTTTACATTTCTTTTTTTTAAGTATTTGTATGTTAGCGTCATACTTTACTTTATTTTTATTTTCATTGTTTAATAAATTATTACTACATTTGTACTTTTTATCTAAATTAAAATCAATTGCAATTTGACTGTAAACATCATACCATTGTGAATATGCAAAAAATTCTTTTACGAATTTATAACAATCACCACCTCCATTTACAAAATCATTATATATAATATTACCTCTTTTATTTAAAAAAAAACCAAACGATGGTGTTGGATCTTCTCTTAGAGGTGAACTCATAGCTGAATTTAAGTTAATACTATCAGTATTCATGTAAAAACAATATATTTCACTGTCTTTTAATTCTATATCTAATACCGCTTTAGTTACTAATGGTTTAGATACGTGTTTATTTAAATCTACCATTTTTGTTTTTAATAAAAAAGAGGGGTTTCCCCCTCTATATTTATGACCTACTAGAAAAAATCATTACTAGCTTCGTCTTTAGAGTCAGTAGACTCTGTGTCAAAAGCATCGTCATCATTATCTGGCTGAGGTCTAGACATTAAGTCATTATACATTAACTTATTTGCGTCTGTGCTTTTAGCTGGTTTTAATCTAGTTGTATTTTCATCTTTGTTAAAAGGTTCTACAAAATTAATTTTTCTAACAGTTAAAAAACTCTTAGGATAACCTTGTGTTCCATAATTAACAAATACATTTACTTTATGTCCTTTTTTACCTGCTTCGTTAATTTTCTTCATTAGAAAATCTACAGCTGCTGGGTAATTAGGAAGAGTTGGTAAAGCTACACCTATAGATTCTGCATCTACAGCGTGTAACGTTGTAACAAGCCTTTGTAATACAAAAGCTGGGTTGTTATCTGAATCTTGAGGGTAATAAATACCATCGTTTACATCAGAACCATTTTCTTGTGTGTAATGTATTTTATAATCAGGTGCATTGGCATTGTCTTCTGCACTTTTTTTCTTAACAGAAATTGCTACATTATTTACTTTACCTGCATTACCTTCGTTAAAAATTACTACATCAGAACCATTGTCTGAAAAACTATTTAAATCAATCATTATTTTTATATATATAAATTAAGTTGACATTGTTGACTTATACATACAAACTAATAATTACTCATAATAGTCTCTAATTACTTTATTTACTTCTACAAGATCATTTTCAACATGTTCTTCTTGAAACATATCCATTGGTGTCTTGCAAGTATCTGTAGCATCGTTTTGTGTTCTAAACAAATATCTAGCTGGTTTTCCTGGCTCTTTTTTTACATCTGTAAATAACACCATACTACTAAAGCTTTCAGGGCTTAATTTAGCTAATTGCTTACCTTGAACTGCAATTCTTTGATTTAAGGTTCCCATATCATCATATATTTTTTCTGGATGACAAAAAAAATAAACAATAATGTCGTCACGCATGGTATCATTAACAAAATTAATCAATTTGTATTGATTTCTTGCCATGTTAGCCCATGCTTGCATACCATTCTTAGCATTGTTAAATTCATTGCTCATGACAGAATCTGTCATAATACGAGACCATGTATCTACAATTACAGTTTTAATGCTTTCATTAGCGTTAGCTTCAGAAAGTGATTTAACCACATCTTTTATATTACTAGACTGCATATAATTTCCTTTTTCTTGATTATAAACGTCTTTGTACTTTCTAAAAGGTAGTGCTTTTTGATCCGTATTAATGATTACGGTTTCATCAGGATTTAATTTCCTGAGACTTGTTGATTTACCAGTACCTGATTCACCAACTATAAATACTAAATGTGCCATATATTTAAATTAATAAGTTAAGTTGACACTGTTGACTTATTTAATTAAATAGTTCTAAATCTACGTTTAGCATTCCAAAATACTCTTTTACTGTTTCCAACAATAGAATATTTACTTACTTTTTCATTTAAAGTATCTCTTACAGTGTTTAATTGACTGCTATTTTTATTTTGATTCATTATTCTAAAATTAATTTACAAATATAAAAAGAAACTGTTAAAGATGTTAAAAACATTATAATAAGAATACTACTTAAAAGTATAATTTCTAAAAATGTTAATCTATTTTTTTTCATATTATTTGTTATAAGCTAGCATTTCTGCTTTTATAGATGGGTATGATTCGTAATCTAATAACATAAGATCTTTAATTTCTATATTATTATTATTAATATATTTTAATCCATCTATTAATTCAGCTTGTGCTTTAGTACTAATAGTTAAATCACAATTATTATATTTATTAACATCTCTAGATAACTGTTCTTTAACAGCATCTATATGTGCTTCATAAATATGTACATTAGACAAATCTCCAATAATACCTTTAGGTATCATATTAGTCATTTTACCAATTAGCTTTGCTAATAATGCATAACTTGCAATATTAAAAGGTAAACCTAAGAATGTATCAACTGAACGTTGATGCCATTTTAAAGTAAATTGGTATTTAGGTGTATCTAAAGAATTATAATATTCCATATCTAATTCTTTACTACATTTGCCATTTTTAATAGCTTTTACATTTAATTTTTGTTTAATATGATCAGAAGGTTTAACTAAACCAGTTCTTTCAAACCAATTTAAAGGTTCAACTAATATTTCAAAACTCCAATGACAAGGTGGTAAAGCCATATCATCTAACTCAGCAGGATTCCAAGCTGTAACTATGTGCTTTGTACCCATAGGTGTTTCTTTTAATCCTTTTATAAGATTGGATATTTGATCTAAACCTCCTGGATTATTATCTGAAATAAACCAATTTCTCCATTGAGCACCATATACTCTACCTAAATCTAAATTCCAACTGTCTGGGTTTTTAAATATTTCTTTAATAGTTGGAGTTTCCCCTTCAGATATAGAATAATTTTTAATTAACCAGTTATAAGCATCTTTATTCCAAATATTAATACCATTATCTACAAGATATTTAATATTAGTATCACCACGTAAAAACCATAATAATTCTCCAACAACTCCTTTCCAATATAACTTTTTAGTAGTTATTGCGGGAAAACCATCATCAAAATTGTGTACCAACGTGTAACTTGGTATCTGATACCTAAATACATTCTTGCGATTAGGATCTTCATATCTGAAACCTTCATTTCTTATTTTTTGCAATAATTTGTGATATTCAATATCTATTTTTGCCATTTGTTTTTATTTTAATAATTCTTCTAGTTTTTCAAGTTCAACTTTCATTCCTTGACATATTTCATAACTTTCTTTTTCAGAATAATGTCTAATTTGTCTTTTTAAATAATTTACTCTTGATAATATATTCATATCACCAACAATCATTTTTTTTCTTTCATTAAAAACACTTGAAGCAACTGTTACTTGTTCTTTGTAATTAAGACTACCATCAAAAGCACTGTATTCTCTAGTTATTATAGTAACTGGAATGTCGTCGTCATCATTTTCTGTAATAGTATGTCTTATACTACCTTTTTCAAGTATATTATCATTATTTTGAAAAAAACTTTCAGTTGTTTTTTCATTTTCAATACTAGTTGTATTAAACACTTTTCCTAATAATTCTTTTGTAAACATATCAATCTCTAGTTGTTATAGTTGAAATTATTTTTAATAATCTTCATAATTCCATTCTTTATTATTTATTCTCTAATTTTGTTAAGCATATTATATACTGATTTTATTCCTTTTTCATCATTAGTTAAAGGTAATTCTTTAAAAAAATCAACTGCACCATCAAAATACAAAGGGCAAACAGTGTTACCACCACCATCTCTACATGCTAAAATTTCTAAAAATCTTATATTGTCTTTGAATTTTTCAATGTTATAGCCGTCTTTTTCAGGATATTTTCTTATACCATGTCTGTAAGGACTAAATAAACCTAATGCTAAATCTACATCTCTACTAGTTAACTTATTATCAGCTATATCTACTAAACTAGGTTTTAACCTGTTAGCTTTCATATTATCAAGAGATTCTGAAGCTGCGGATTGTTGCTGCACAATAACTGGACTATAATTATATCTATTTCTAAGTTGTATAAAATATTTAGAAGAAAGATCTGATATTTCTTGATGTAAAGTACTACCTTTTTTTGGATATAAAAGAGATATGTGATCAACTATTATAATAACATACTCGTCAGGTCTATCTGCTTTGTAATAATCAAATACTTCATGATCTTTAGATTCACCTGTTTTATTATCTTTAAAAGTAACTGTTTTATAATAAGTAGTACCATTAGCCTTAGCGTAATCATCCATATACCTCATTATACCGTAAGCATGTTTAATGTTGTCTATAAATGTTACAGTTTTATTAAAAAATTCAAAATATTCATTTTGTTTTTCTATTTCTAACAGTATTTCTTCACTAACAGCACCACGAGTAGATTGTAATTTAACAGGATCTATTCTTATATTACCTTTTGATGTAGTAAAAAGCCTATTACAAGCAGCCTGTGTCATTTTTTGACGTTCAGACATTTCTAATGTAAAATACACTATTTTTAATGTAATAGGACTTTCAGGATTTTGTAACTTTCATTTAATAGGATTATACATATACAAATTATCTGTAACTTTTGTTTTACCAACTTTAGTACTAGCTGTAACAAGAGTCATTTTACCTTGTTGTATACCAGGAACCACTTCTTCAAAACGAGGTAGTCCAAAGGGTATACAATTTGCTTTTCCAGATATTATATTTTCTCTTCTATTTCATAAATGTTTTTTTAATCTACCATAATTGTCTAATTCTTCTTTTTGCATTTAAATTAATTGTTAATTAAGTTTTTAAAATTATTCAAGTACATCTTCAAAATCATCATTTTCTTCAACCATATCAAAATCTTCTTCATCTTCTTCATCTAAATCTTGTTCTAAATTAAAAACATAAACAATGATTTCATTACCACTATTAGGATTATCCATTCTAGAAGAGCTAACATTAAAAGTTGATATAATTTCATCCATATTTTCAAAACCTTGACAATTAGTATTTGTAGATGCTATTGCACCACCTACAGTAATAGTGTCTAAAAATTCAGTTAACATTAATAAATATAATCTATTAGTTAAAGCAATTTTTTCAGCTTGAGTTAACTCTAAAACACCAACATTGTCAGAAATTCCTCTATATATATTTGTAATTCCACTAAATGAAGTTAAACCGCAACTTATATCACAAGCATGTGTATTAAATATACCTTTATGAATATTAGCAGTTTGACCTTGAAAAATTTCAACAACAAAAGAACCATTAACATTATTAATATTATGTAAAATATGTTCAATTGTATTTTTAACAGGTGCAGGCGGTGCTACTGGAATCACTTCTTCTATTACATCTTCAAATATGTTTGTACCATATCTACCTACAATATTACGATCATTTATTAAATTATAACGGTTTCCGTTATTAACATCAACTGTTGCTTCGTATTCTTTGTTTAATGTAAGATTATAATTGTTTTCTCTTACGCATTTTACTAATTTTGACATTTTTTTAATTTTTAAGTTTTATTGATTCTTTTCTATCTTTTTGATATATTTTTTCAAAAGCTGCAATATCATACTTTTTAATTTCCCAAAATTCTTTATTAAGAGCAAAAAAAATTGAATTATTTTTTTGTGCTACTTCATATTCTAATAATGAAAAATGAGAAATACTATTTTTAGTATCTACATGATATATATTTGTATTAACAGATAAAATTTTTAAAATTTCTTTTTTAGTATTACCTCTGTAAAACCAAATTCTTGATAACTTAAGAACTTTTGATTTAATATTATAATACGTTTCATACCCTCTTGAATCAGGAAAAAAAGATCTAGAATGAACTTTACCATTAATTAACAATTCAGGTCTACACATATTTAATATTGAATTATACCTGCTTATAAAAAACAAACAATATATGAAATTTTTTCTTTTTGAACTACTATAATCCATAGCATCTTGAATAAATTTTCTACCAGTAGCTCCATATAAACATCTTATTGTTCTTAAAACTAATATTCTTTGAGCTATAGTTTTAGTTGTAATTTCAATAAAACCATCTTCATCTACTGTTTTAGAATAAGAACATATATCTTTTAAACGATCAAGTAAATTTTTTAATATTACAAAATCTTCTAAATTATAATTAACTTGTCCATTTATTAATTTAATGTAACATGAATAAGAATTTAAATTTTTATCTTGTGATCTAAAAAATAAACCATCCCAGCAAACAGAATTTCTTAATTTGTCTTTTTCTGTTATAATAACAGGATAAGTAATACTATGTTTAAAAGTTCGACAATTAATTTGTTCTGGTAATTCTTTAATTTGTTTTTTAGTTTGCATTTTATGCTATTTTATTTTATTAATAATGTATATTTCTGGTCTTACCAATGTTTTTTTATTAATGTTCATTTTTTTATGAACTTTTTTTCTAATATCAATAAATTGATCTTTTTCATTAATTTCTTCTGAACCAATTGTATTTAATTCTCCGTTAATTGAAACTTTCCATTTTGTACTCATTTTTTTGTAATTATTTTAATTCTGTTGTCCAATCTGAATTTTCTGGTTCTTTTTTAGATTGCTCTACCCATATTTCCAAATTAGAAGTTTCTTCTCCTTTGTAATTCTGTTTGTATATAAAATAATCTGCTCTTTGTATGAATTTAAAATTACCATTGAAATTTTCAATATACATTTCAGTTGCATTTATTAATTCATCAAAAGTTACGTCTGGATTTGAATCCATAAACCTTTGTAATTTTTTTCTAGTAGAAAGACCTGAACCCATTGAACCAACTTTTATATCTTTAAATAAAGATCTATATGTTTTTAATTGATTATCTAATTCTTCTTCTTTTCTACTATCTTCTTTTATTTTGACAAATACTTTAATAACTTTCTTACCTTTATCTCTAAGATACAATCCTTTTGAATCAGATATTAAATACTGTTTTTCAATAAGGTCATTAATGTAAGCTTTGTTCATGTCATAATCAAAATAAATTTTATTTGAGCTTAAATATATTTTTATAATACACATTAATTGATTAATATTTATATCAAGTAACTTAATGTCTTTAAAATTAAATGATAAATTTTCTATATCTCATAATTTCATTTTAATATTTTCATTAATTTTGTTTAGATTTAATAATCCATATCTGTTTTGTCTATAAACAAATTGTTATCTATTAAACCTTCATCATCACAAATATTACAATTAATATGTACAAAACCACCTTTGTTAGCTTTTTCTTTCATATATTGTTTTTCTCCTAAGCATATATTACATAGTTCCATAATTGTTTTTTTTTATGAATTTTTTAAATCCGTTTGTTGTGTGGTAAGTTTTGTCAGCTTTACCTGCTTTAAAAGTTTCCATTAAAATTTTAGTATTAACGTCTAGCATAGAGTTAAGAGAAGATTTAGCACCTTCTCTTATAAATCTTTGTTTATAAGTTTCATCATAAGTGTTTCTAATGTGAACATGATATTGTTTACCAATATTATATCCAATAGGTAATTCTAAAACAGATATTATTTCAAAATCTTTTTTAAGTTTTTCTACTAATGATTTTTGATTAACATGAGCCATTAAAACTCTCATTGATTTTTCTGTTTTTAATACAGTATCAACAAGGTTTTTTAAATCTCTACTTGCACAATTTAAATTTTCTAATGTTCCAAATTTACAATTATCTGTAGATTTATTTAAAGTCAAAAATTGACCTTTATTATTTGAAAATTTTATGTTTTGTTTATTTATATTTACTGATTTAATCATTTTTTTTTATTATTTTTAATTTTTAATTACGTTAATAATTTTATTAACTTCTCTTAAATAATAGTTATAATCTATATTATAATTATCATTGTTGTAATACTGATTAAAAACTGTTGTTTTATAACCAGCTTCAATACTTGATTCTCTATCACCCATATCTATCTCACCAAATATGTTTATTTGTAATGTAGGTATTTTATCAGGCAATGGTGGTAACTTTTTAACAAGCATTTCACCATCGTTAGAAACGAAATATCTAGTTACCTTACCTAATTCATGATCTTCTGGCTCATAGTCTTTTACAATCCTTTCAACGAGTTTATTATCACCTGTCATCTTTACACCTAAGCAAAAATCGTGAATACCGTAGTTTTCACAAAAAGTATAATTCTCTGATGTTGAATGATTTGACAAATGATTATAAATAGTATCTTCAGGACTAACATTGTTTGCAAAATAATTAGCTAAAGCAATAGCTACAATTCTTTTACTATGATTTTTGTTATAATCCCTATCCATTTCAAAAGCACCTTTGTATTTAGTATAACCTGTATCAGTAATACTCATGTAATTATTAACATCTCGTATTATCATTTTGTCATAAACAGCATATTCCATTACAAGATTAGTTTTATTTTCCCAGGATGTAACTATCTTTTTCATGTAATCTACATCAGTTCTCTTTATAATAAAAGTAAAACCGTCAGTGTTTGATTGCAAAAATGTAATATCATTAACATGTTTAAATATTTTCTCCATAAGCATAGCTAAAAGTAATTGACCATTAAGAGTAATACTTAACAGACATTTGGGATCATACAAAAAACTATACATATCATTCATTTTACCAAATGAACCATTGAGCATTAATTTACAAGCTGCATTACGTGGATCTGATTTAGGAAATGTCTTTCTTAATTCATATATACTTTTATAAATTTTACTAAAAGCTTCTCCTAAGTGTTTTGGTCTAAATTCATTGTTAATAGCTAAGTTAGGATAGTAACTTGCTACGTCAATGTCTATGATTACATGAGTTTTATCACTTACATACACTCCAGGTTTAGTACAACCATGTATACCACCTTGACCAAAATCATTAATAATGTTACCTATCTTACCACTAAATTTAAATTCACCTTTAGTATCTTTTGATACATATGATTTAAAATTAAAAAGAACTTTTTGCATTTCTTTTGAATCAAACTTAATATAGTCAAGTATTATATCATTAAATATAACTGATTTTCTATAAGTTCTTTTCTCTGATAATTCTTTCTTTTTAATATTCATTTCTTTAGATAATAAATCTAAGAATATTTCACTACCAATTTTAGGGTCATTAGCATTTATTAAATTTAAACCATATTCCTCAGATAACTGAAGCCTTAGCTCAATTTCTTTTTGACATTTGTTATAAAATAAATGTGTAGCATTTACATCATGGTCACAATAAGATATTATTTCAGACATCATGTCTTTTGTAAGATCACTGTCTGGTGGATAAGGAAGATCACGTATATTATCCATTCTCATGGCATATTCAAGCCATTTAAGAGACGTTCTACGTGCTTTGTTATCGTAATGTTTAATCCTAAAAAGATCTACTTGAGATATCTTAACTTGATTATCCCATATTGCAGAATAATCAGCTTGTATTACATTTTGTGCTTCATTGTATATCTCTTCAGATGTTCATTTTCTTTTAACTTTAAGTATAGTGTTATGTAAGACTGGGTAGTCAAAATTAACATTATTATAACCTATTAAAGTCATGTTTCTTTGATTAAGAAACTCGTAAAGTTTTACTATGTCTGTTTTGTATTTGTTAATTTCAAATCTTCAAAACTCATTAGTTTCTATATTCTTAAACACAGCAAGAAATAAATCTTTATATGTTTCTAAATCGTATATGTAAGTTTTGTTACTTCATTGTTTTTTCATATTTTTTATTTTTATAAAGTCTAACAAAAAGTTCGTGATTAAACACGAACTCCTAAGTCATAATGTATTACAATTTCAATTTCATCTTTTTTATTAATTGTATTAGAAGTATATACATTAGTATAATTAAGATCTAACAAAGATGTTGCCATATTAGAAAATGAATTAGCTAATATTAAATTTTCACTATTTTTATCAGCTTTTATTTCTATACTTAAATATCTATAATCATCACTATTGTCATAATCTATTTCAATATCAAAACCTATTAATAAATTAAAAATAGGTTTTATGTTGTTTAGAAATCCAAGTATAGGTATTTCTAATTTTAATTCTTTATTTGATTTTTTAAAGGTATCCACCATGAGTATAATTCTTTTTTAATTTTTTTGTTTTCTACTAAACTTAAAGCTGTTTCTGTTGCATAATTTCTAGCTACATCAGTAACATCTTGATCTTTTGAAAATTTTTTAACAGTTGCTTGAGAAACAACTTTACCTTTTATATCTTTTATAAAACAAGTAGTTTCTTTTATTTGTTTTCCTTTATTACCAATATTAACCATTCCTGATGAATATCTTACTGTTAAAGAACCTATTTGAGTTCCTGATTTTAATAATCCCATAATTTAATTATTTAAGTTAATTTTAAAATTTATATATAAACGCTTTGAAAAAGATTACATACATTATAAGGTTGTACTATTTCACCGTCTATACCACACGTTGTAAATGGAAATGTTAAATTAATACATGCATCACAACATTTATCATCTAAATTAGTATTTTCTGTTATTGTTTTTTTTTCTTTTTTAACAGTTTCTATTTTAGGACCATCAAATTTTGTTTTTAAACAAGCTTTTATTAAATCCATATTACGTATTTATTATTATTTCAATAAAATTTCTACCTTCTTCGTTACTTTTAGTTATTGTAATACCATCTATTTTATTTCTTTTAATAAAAGAATTAATAATAAATTTATCATAAACTATTTGAGCATTATTAGCCATATTTAAATAGGTAATAGTAATTGAAAACATAACTATTGTACTGTCAGTAAATATTCTAATTGTTTCATAAAATATAAAATCAATATTTTCTGATAATTCATTTAATACTGGTTTAACAATATTAATTTTATTTAATATTTCTATTTCATTTTTCATGTTTTTAATTTTAATTATTAACAATATCAAACTATAACACCTTTCAAGTATGAACTTGATTTAAAGAAGTGGGATAGATAGATAGAAATCCCGATGTTATAGTTTTTATATTGTTATTAAAAATAGAATTTAAATTGTTTCAAACAAAGAAATATCTGAAATAGTTTCTGCTCTCATTCTGTTATTTATTCTATTCCATCTTACATTACTAGCTATTACTCTTACTGATTTGCAAGTAGGTCTAGTTCCTATGTAAGTCATTTTAGCTACTTTAGCTAATCTTTCTCTTCTTTTTTCTGCCATTACAGCTATTGTTGATTGATTCATGGTTAAATTGTTTAAGTTAATTGTTAAAAAATATTCATACTGGATTTGAACCAGTGTCTTCTTGTGATTCACTATTATCTATAATAAATTAAATCTAGCAACTTTAAATAAAAAAGTTCCTTATAGTAATCATTGGTAGCGTTATTTGATACAAGTACTCTACCTGACTGAGCTAATGAATATTTATTTTATTTTTTATTTAGATAAAAGCTCACATAATATATGCAAGCCTTATCAATTGCAATGTACTACACTTTTGATACATAACCTTTCCCAAATCTATAAAAGTGTTAAAAACTTTGGATGATGTTATATTTGCCAGATATCCTGCTGGCGCAGCTTTTTAGACGGCGAAGTCTGTGGAGCTGAGGGGAGTCGAACCCCTGTCCCAACAATTTGATTATTAATAAATTATACAGTTTTTCAATTTATAGTTTTCTTCTACACTAGTTACTCATACTAAATTAACTTATCATACAGCTTCACTATACTAATGTACTTCGGGTCTATCTGGACATACCAGAATATCAAGCATCCTGTGATAAGTTACTACATAATGGTTACTACGATGCTTTTTTCACCATTGGCATTATGCTGCCATTGCTAACTTAACTGTTGCAACTGGTGCAACTAGATCGTCAGATCCGTTAAGAATGTTGTGAACAACACTCATGTTAGCTACTTCCTGTGCAGTTTCCTGCGTACTCATTGTATTTCCGTTTAGAAATTTCACCTACGATATTTAAAGTGATCACTCACTACTGTTTATTAATATTTACACTGCGGTCAAAACCAGTCAGCCCCGTTAATGTTAATATTTTGTTAATCTATCTTTTACTAACTCTATTAAACCTTTACTATTTTTAGATAAATTATTAGAAGCACTTGTGTAAAAATTACTAACATCATTAATAGATAAACATTTTTTATTTAATAATATAAATTCATCAGCTTTTTCTTTATTTGAAAAATAAATGCAATACTTATTTACAGGTTTTTCTCTGTAAAAATCTTTTTTTCTACTTTCAGCTATTTCTTTATTAGGCACAAGTAAATCCCATGTATTATAAAATTCATCACCTTCAAAGACATCAACACCATCTTCTGTTGTAAATAAAGGTTTTTTAATATGTTTAATATAATTTATTTCCATATCTCCACAAGCTATTCTATTTCCTTCAGAAATATGAAAAGTTTTAATAGTAAAAGATACACTATTATTAAAAATTACTTCATCACCAACAGTAAACACTTCACCATCATTTAATCTTTTTACTGAATGTATATAATACATTTCTGTTCTTTCTAACATTGTAAAAGTAGATTGAGGTGTAGTGTCTATACCATTTCTTTGCCACCCACCTTTATTACCTATAATCCATAAATCATCAATTAAAGATTTTTGTTTAAAAGACAATATTTCATAATCTTTTTCAATTATTTCTTCCCAATATTCAGAATAATTTTCTATAATATTAGTATCAATAATAAAACCTTTTGTAAAATAACAATTTTTAGGACAAAAAAAATGATTATTGTCAGTAATTTTTTCAATAATAGTATTTATATCAGGGCTACCAGAATATTCTTTAATTAATTTGTATTTTTTCATAATTATAATATTATACTATTAAATAATTCTACTGTCCAATATACATCAAAACAAAGATAACTAAGTAAGAAAGCTGCTAAAATAAAAGTGTGATACCATACTCTATCTTCATATGGAGTATGAGAATATTCTCTATATTGACCTTTTCTTTCTTTAATACCTATTATTAATCTTTCAAAATTATAAAGCATTAATAAACTTAAACTTACGTTGTATATAAGCTTAGTAAGCGTTACGTTTGCTAGTAATATATTTTTATCTAATGTATGTCCAGTTAATTGTGCTAAGTTGTTAAAGAGCTCTATTAACAATATACTAATAGGTAATCTAAATGGTACTAATAATAAAAATGATATTATTAATATTATTAATTTTTGTTTGTGTTTCATTGTATTTTATTTAAATTGATTATATTATTTAAAAATATACTGTTATATTATTTAACAGTATACTATATTATTATAAGATATATTAATCTCTATTGCTACACGCAAAAATAATAAATCCTAATATTACTATGAACCAATAAGCTTCCATGTTGTTGTGTTTTAATTGTTTATGTTTATATAATATATTATATTATATTTTCATTTATGTTACTCTTTTAAAAAAATATAATGTATACTTTTATTATAAGTAACACTATTAATTATTAAATAGTTATTTTTAATAAGATTTTGTACAACAACATCATCAGCATTTGAGCCAATATATGTCATTGAAATTACTTTTTCATCCATTCTATTATTATTTAGTATAGTTAATTTTTAATTAAATATAAAGTATATGCTTAAAAACTTGCATATGTCATTTATTTCTTGTAACTTTGTGTATTGTTAAGTTACAATGAATTGACATCCTCTACATTCGTCTTTGTTAATAGGATAATATTTGAAGGGTAACGGGTATTTATAAAAGGGTTAGGGAAACTTTGTAGTCTCCTCTAACCCTTTCTCAGTTTAACCACTAACCAATATTATCTCTTCATATTATAATCTTCTATGTTTGGATACTTAAACGTATACCAATTAAGCTTACTAGGTTTCATCATTGTAGAATGTGAATGTACAAAACGTTTAAGACTTCTATTATTAATCCATTTATGTATTATTCTATCTATTTTACAACTTCTTTCAAGTTGATATATGAAATAACCTGTTATTAATAATATTACAACGAATATTATTGTTATTAATTGAAAATTGTTCATATTTTTGTTTTTTTGTATTAATAATTTACACTCTGCATTTACAGGCTTGTGACTGTCTTTGGCTGCATTAAAATCCTTTATATTTAAAACATAAAGGATTTTTATATTTATAATTATTTTATTATATCTTATTTAGTCTGGGCTATATCAGACTACGCCTTTTAATTTATCTCCTAACATTTTTTATTGTAATTTAACTCTATAACTTTACAGCCACTAGGATTTGCACCTACAATTTTGGGGTAGTAACCCAACGAGTTTTACTTTTTACTACAATAAGTTTAAGTTTCTTTACGATAGAAATCATCTCTAAATTAATTATTATATTACTGATTTGAAATTTTCATGAAAAGACATTGTGTCTATTTGAACATGTTTGTATTTGTAAATATTAGCCCATTTTGCAAATCTTATAAACTCACTTTTTACATAATTAAATATATCATTGTAAGTATAATGTTTATTTGCATTAAAAATAAGATCATAAAATTTATGATAAAATACATCAATATCAATGTTCATTTTAATAGTTTCTCTTTCTATTTTTCTACGTGTATTTCTAGTAATTTTTTTCATAATTTGTTTCTTTTGTTTCTTGCAGATTTAGATATATAATTATATTTATCTGCAAAAGATTCATTTTTCTTATTAAAAGAGTCAATTCTTGTTCTTACATCAAAATTTAAATTTACTATTTCTGGAAAACATCCAAATATACCATTGTATATAAAATAAGAAACTATTATTAATTTCATAATTTATTCTTTTGCAGATTTACCATTAGTAAAACCTCTGTTGTAACCATCTTGATAATTATCAGATGATTCAGGTAATACAGGTATAGGAGTAACTGGTACTACTGGCTTTATACAATTTTGCACTTCAAAACAATAACCTGCTACATAACCATCTTCAAATCCTTCTTCAAACTTCGTTGTAAATATCATTGTTAACAATAATATTGATAATATTAATAATGTTTTCATTTTTTTGTTTTTAAATTGTTATTTTTATTGTTTTTTTATAATTACAAATTTTCTTTAATCCAATCTTTAAATTGAATTATTTTATAATCTTCATCATATCTATCATTATTAATAGATGTAATTCCTGAATTACGACCTTCTGACCAACATTTTTGCATCTCTTCTTTAGTATACATTTTTTCTTCAATCAAATGTACTATTACTTCATTGTTAGTTGTTAGTTTTATTAACAACGGTCTTGTAGTTTTATGTTTGCTATATAGTCCATCTACATATTCATACTCCAATTCAACTTCATCAATACCACCTTGTTTACAATATTCTTCTAAAAATGATTGTGGTATTTGTGGCAACGAAACTATTATTTTTTGACCTATTATTTTAGTAGATTTTTTACATTTTACTTTAAGCTTAGTATCTGTTGTTGCTACGATTTTTATAGCACCTTGTCCTTTTTCTAAATTAATATTTTTAAATGGTTTATCAGGATATTTTTCATTTATACACCAATCACCTTTTTTAATATTTTCATTTGATATTAAATATAAATGTTGAGAAGTTACATCCCACCATTTTTTCATATTTAAATTATTATTAATTAAAAAATCATCATCTTTTAAAAATAAAGCAGGTGTTAAATCTTCTGTTGATAACATTACCACTTTTATTGTATTTTCCATAATTTTTGTTTTAAGTTAATAATGTATTAGCACCATCTGTAATAACTATTGTATCAACACAATAATTAAGTCATTATATTAGACATTATTATAAATGGTCACAAAATAATTCAACACTTAGTTGATTTTCAATTATTTTTTGCTGTAAACTCCTAAGTGTAATGTAAAGTGATGTGACGCACTAGTGTCTCTTTATACACAACCAACATATTACAATACAGTTGGTACACTTGATAGATTTGTATGTAGCTGGAATCTAACCAGTCAAGGGTCTTGCCTTTTAGCATCCTTACAATTTATATTCTATCTTTATTTAGTGATTAAACTTTCTTTTGCCTACCTGTTTTAAAAACTAAAGCTCATTACAAGTGCCTATGTATTAGGTATAATCACAACGTCATAGGTTTAACGTTTATTGTTTTAAATTATAAACTCTCACAAGGTTGCACTTTGAGTACTTTATAGCATCTCTAAGCCCTGTGTGTAGTCAATCTAACTACTTGCTAAATTTCTAAAGATTTTTTAATTATTGTCCACTGCAATTGGATAAGAGTTTATTATATTATTATTTAAAGCATTATTATTCTTATAACACAAAATACTGCAGCTGTTACTACCATTATTATTAATCCTATAAAGAAAATTTCCTCTGATTGTTCTTTTTTCATTGTTTTGTTTTTAATGTTAATAATTTTAAAATAAATAAACTATCATGTAAGTATATCCTGATTAAACTTACACTACGCGGATTTCAGGAGTAGTCCTTATTGCAATTGGATGATAGTTTATTATTTACTGCTTGTTATCCTTCTACATCAGCACAATATCTTTTCTGATTGTGTCACCTATTTTACGGATGATTTTATGTAGCTCTAGCTTTCTATTTATTTAAGGGATGTCAGCTTTCCCCACACTAGCCCAGTGGTTTTTATATAAATAAATAAAATGCAGTGGACTTGAACCACTATTAATAAGTCATTATTAGCTGCCTATGGCATCATACACTAATATATATTCACGGATTGCTTATTAACCTTGCCCATTCTAAAGACATTTTATTGTTTAATAATTGATATTTAATAGAGTTTACAATTATATCGCACTGTAATATTAAATATGTAACGTTGTTTCTTTCCAATAATGAAATGAATAAGAAAACTGACGATAATTTTTAATGTATGATATACCTCTATTTCTCATTGTAAAAAAAGAACCTGTTATAGTTAGTATTTGTCCTTTACCTATTGTACCATCTCTGTATGTTTTAATACATTCAAAAGTTCTAGTTCTTGTTTTCATGATAATTTAATTAAATTACAATTAGTACAAGTTATTACACTTTTTGTGTAATCTTTATTTATAGATTGAGTATCATTAAAGATATGTAAATTTTTTTTACATCTATCATTTTTCCAATCTCTAAAACTAGTAGATAAGTTTCTTAATGTTAATCTTGGTTTCATAATGGTTAAATTTAGTTTGTTAAAAATAAAACCAACAGAGATATATATAATTCTTAAATAATGTTACACTTTATTGTGTAATACTTTTAGTTATTATTATATCATTTTCAGATAACTGTTGGTATTTATAAATAAATCATTAAGGTACTACAAACTCTTACCTATTCTTGAGTAGATGATTAATCTAGAGGTAATCTAATAATAAATTCTAATTTTCTGTATTTTAACCATGTTGGAAATGGATTACCACTATACCCAGGAGTTGAATATTTTTGCTGTCCAAAGCAAGGATAACGTGGGAAGTCTTTAATAATTATATCAACATAGCTACCTCTAAATGATAAAGGAGAACCACTGTGTGATCCACTTACTTTAAAAAAAGATTTAGATGTTTTAATTTTATAACCAAATTTCTTTTGATTTCCTTTATGAAAACATACAGGTTCAAATTTACCATATTTACTAAGAATAGTTATTCCTGATATTGTTAAACTTGAAATATCTGTCAGTATAGGATTTCTTTTTTTATCTTGATATAATCTTATTGTAAATGATGTTTTCATAGTTGATAATATTGTGTTAATCTAATAAAAGTTTTATTTGATCTATTTCTTTTTTAGATAATTCAAGTATTTGCTTTAATACCCATTGTAAATTATTGTAATCAGGTGTTGGTAATTTACCATTAATATCTCTTTTTAGATTTTTAACGTTGTTTGTAAATCCTTTTGCTGATCCTACAGTTAACACTGGATGAGTATGTTTAAGATGTTTGTAATATCTATTGTATAAAGTATAAAATGATACGTTAATTTCAAATGATAAATCTTTTAATGATTCTTTAATATTTGTTGGATTGTTTTTAATAGTTTCTAATATTAATTTATCTCTACCAGTAAGTTTTCTATTTATACTATCACGTTTTGTTAACGATGATAGTTTGTTAGATATACTTAAATCGGTTCTGTTAGTATTAAATCTTTTGTTTATTAACTCAGCAATTTCTTTTATTTTAAAGTTATCAACTCTTAATGACAATATAGTATTACATTCTAATTTTGTATATCTATGTTTTCTTAATGACATATTTTGTTATTTAATTTGTTAATATTACTGTATTAATGCTATGTAATATAAATAAAGGGTTGACTTTACTGTTGTGTAAATTGGTTAAAACTAGGTTGTAGTTATAAGCCAACAATGTCATGTATGTACATGAACCTCAACCCTGTGCTACCACAGGCGTCAAAGTATTACACTCGAGTAAAGTCTCACCTCCATTAACTCTTATTAAAGAGTTATAATATAGTTATATCTTCTTGTTCTGTAAATTTAATGCTAATGATATCAATATCATTCTTACTAACACCTAAGTTCTTTTGATACAAATCTTTGAGTGCTCTATTAATGAGCTTTATTACTCTATCAGCTTTAGTTAGCTTCTCACTCTCCTTACTAAGAATATAAGAGAACCTGTCCTCAACTCTACTCTCCCAAGCATCATCCTCATTATAGTTATCATCTGTAACTACGTACTTAATATCAATTGTTATATTTTTCATTGCTTTAGTTTTATATTACTATATTTAAATAGTAATGTATTAGTTTAAATAAGCCATGTAATAGATTAAGTAAGGCTGTGTAGTAGAACCAGTCGACCCACGAGAGTGTGAGTGTTGGGATTAGATTTGTTAGTTACCTTACCTTTATGGAGTAAGAAAAGAACTACCTGTTAAGGCAGCTCTTCATCATACTTCATAATGTTACTATGCTTCTCCGATGCTAGGTGCAGATGCTACAGGAGCCTCTTCATCTTGTGCATCATCAAAATCAGCATACAGTGCATCAAATGCATTGTTTTCAGCTGCGGTGATATTGTTATCGCCTCCGTTGCTAGGTAAATGAGATACATTACCAAGTAAGGTAAATCCACTACCATCCTTTTTGGCAACACGTCTAACCGTAGTTAGATAGTTTTCGCCAGATTCAAACATGGCAACTGCCTCTGCTGCTTGATCTTCATTTTCCCACTCATCTGTGGATTTAAGACCTACCATACCTTTGAGGTTACCCTCATGCACTTGTAGCAAGAGTGTTTTCTCTCCAATAGTAGGAATGTTGCACTTAACGGTTGCAAGGCGATACTTCTTTTCCTTTTCATCAAAGTTGGTATAGGACAATTCCTTATTACCAACATTTCCAACAAGAAGACCAGCTCCTTGAAATTGGAGAGTTTTAGTTCCCTCATAAGAATGGATAGACGCTTTCATTTCGATAATTTTGCTCATAACGTTGTAATTTAGTGTTGTGAATATCTAGCATTTTCACTAAGTGAGTGTTGTAATGCAGTAGCTAGAATCTGCATTTTTTTAGGATTATCCCTTTTATTAATAAGAATGGGATGATTTTTTAGTTCTTTTCAAAAAGATACTACCTTTTGCGTGAGCAAATAGGTAGTAAGATTAGTAATACAAATACAACGATGTACATCAGTGTCAAGTCAAGAAAATATCCTCCTAGTGCAAAGAATATTATTGTCATCAAGTTTAGTGCGAATGCACTCTTAAGCTTCATCATGTTGTTTGTTGTTAGTGGTTCAGAGATGCCTTATAGCACCTCTGTTGAATATACTACACCAAGCCACTTGAGTAGCAGTGGTGATGTCACGCTGTAGGTAGTGATCTCATCTATGCTGTCTGGCGTTAGCCAGTATGCACATGATAGGTCAGTACCCACAACGTAGTTGTTGATAGTTCCAGCAAACGGTTTGTTTGTGGTTATCTCTGACTTGATGATCGTTAGATCTTCAGTCGTTGGATATAGTACTGCTATTGCTAGCAGTAAGAATACGAGTACAGTTTTCATACAGTTACAGTGTTGTAAAGTTAGGCGGGGTATAAACCCTTTTGTTAAAAAGGATGGGGTGATATGTTAGTTACTCCTACATCTCTATCCCATAAATAATTTCCTCAATATAAAAAATAAAAAATTTTATTACCTCTTTAACTATTAGTGCTATGTATATATAACAAATTATGTTAAAGTTTACAAATACATTCTATTTTACTTGTTTATTAAAAATATTCTTCGTAACTTTGTAAAATAAAATAAAGAAAATGAAAAATAAATACCTTGATAAAAAAGATATTGAGAGTTTAGGAGGGTTTTATGATAATAATTTAGAACCTATTCCTAGTAGAGCGGATTGGAATATACCTAAAACAAATGATCATAGTTTACCTTTAGCTTTTATATTTGATAAACAAAATACCACGGGAGAAGCTTGGATAATATATTTATATAAAGATAATACTGTATGGATAGATTATACTAAAAATTGTGCAGGAATGGGATATATATTTAAAGGAATTATTAAAAACAAATCAGAATTAAAAATATTATTAAAACAACTTAATATAAATGAAAAATAAATATTATATACCAAAAGTAAAAGAATTTTATCCAGGATTTGAATATGAAAGAAAAGAAACTTCTGGAAAATTATTAAAAAAAGAAGATATAGTTATAGAGTGGAAGCCTCAAGTTTTTTCAATAAAAGAGTTATTAACATATAGTTTTGAGCCAGAAGATAATTATTTTAAAACTCATTTAAAACAAAACATGTTTAGAGTTAAATACCTTGACAAAGAAGATATAGAAAGTTTAGGGTTTAAAGAATCTAAAACAGATATAAATTGGTATGATTATAAAAATGATAGATATTGGTTATATAAAGAAGATACTAAAG
>Ga0222645_100036_pt1 | contig 93178 bp, 72 predicted proteins | sample AntAcemetagen292_FD_179881 | JGI IMG/M metagenome (GOLD analysis project Ga0222645, IMG submission 179881) | Saline water microbial communities from Ace Lake, Antarctica - #292 | ecosystem: Environmental > Aquatic > Non-marine Saline and Alkaline > Saline | place: Antarctica: Ace Lake | collected...
ACATTAGTTTAATCTTTCTAAGGAGTGATACTAGTTTTGGCAACTTTGAATGCTTAGTTAATTGTTGAGGTAAGGACGCTGATGAAATCGTATCGCAAAAGAATAACTCTTCCAAGCTTGGGAAATGTATCTGTCAATTTCTACTGTTGTTCAGCAGAGCTGTATGAAGTTTATGAGAAGTTAAACGAGTTTGAACGTCAAAAAAAAATAAATCATCTTGGCCTAATATCAACAGAAATTGACGGTGCTACGCATACTCGGTATGAATATTTGATGCTGCAATGTGCGCTTTCGGACATATTAGATAAGCTTCACAAAGGAGTTGCAGCTCAGGGGACATTAAAAGTTACTGGTTCAGCCTACCAAGGAAACGGTCTCCTCAAATGTTGGTTTATGCTTTCCAACTTAGGTCACTTAAAGAATACGTATGGCGACGAAAAAACTTTGATTCAATATGCGTTAAGGAGGCAAGGTTTTCGCTCTCGATTATTAAATCCGATTCGCTCAATTCCACTAAAAGAATGGTGCGAAAATGTTATTAATAACTTTGAATACCATAAATTTCATTATGTTATTGCTATTCATAGAATATACAAAGAGCTTCGTCGCCAGGTCGAGAAACAAGATGAAATAGCAAAGTTTGCAGAACTACTGCTTTTAGATATAACAGTTATTGACTATAAAATTAATTCAACAAGACTTTTGCAACTTCGAAGTTTGTTTAAAAAGATTCGCGATTTATCTATTGTCACTATAGATGGTCATTACTCTCACACGCCTTTATCGATAGATCTCATTTCATCTTTAGTTTCCTTTGATGAAATAGAGGGGGGCGTATTTGGTGGTGATATATCTTCTTCGATTCAACCTTTACGTAAAATGCTAGTTGAAGATATATACTTAAACCCTTTTGTACTTGCTAATCAGCGCTCGTTTGAAGTTGCCGCACTAAAGTCAATTATGCCCTTAGCTAATACAAATAAAACATATGATTGGCTTATATCCACTAGCATACACAGAGGAATAATTACAAATCACAAACGCGATCTTTCTCCTTTCTACCGAATTAAAATACCTAAAGAGATACAACCTGATTCAGCTTTTTATGATGAGTTTAGAAATATCTCTATTGCGACAAAGCGCGGTTGTCCTAATGTAGAAACCTATTTAGATTTAAATCCTTACACCGGAACTCATTATGCCGATTTTTTTATTGATGAGAACTTTACCACGGGCAATATGCCAAGGTTTTTATTCAACATAGTCACTTTAGTGACAGAGCAAATAAAACACTTGGTTAAAAACACTAAAAGTAAATTTGAGTTGTTGCTGCGAGATGTTGAAAAAGTGGCTATACGCGAAGGTATTGATGAAGGAAAAATTAAGAATATTATTGATGGTTCTCAAGGCTTAGTTAGAAAAGAAATATGGGAGTCAGCAGAAAAAACTCTGTTTCCTTCTTATCGGAATTTACTTTGGAGTTTAATTACTTACTTCGTAAAAGATAACTACCGCATAGAAATAGAACAATTTAATTTGCCATATGAGAACTATGCAATTTCGTTTGCAGAGTTAGATGATCGTTACTTATCAGAGACATTGGATAAAGCTTACTACCACGAAAAGGAATCTGATCCTGACCGTGCACATGAGATTGATATGTTAAGGCATTTAACTAAACGCAAATATGAAGGGCATAGAATTGCGTTTTTGGTAAGAATTAAGATCCTAGACTTATCTCAACCACCTGAAAAAATGATTACTACAGATATAGATACGGCACTTCTTAAGATATCTCCAAGCTCTATAAGTCTTGAATTATGCGAAGCAAAAAATAAAAAAACTAAAAAAGAGTCAACCGCTAAAAAGGAGCTTAAGGATCTGCTCGTTCCCGTATTGAAGAAGAACGCAACATATCGAATTGAGGAAGTTAAAGGGTACGGAGCGCGATTGCGGTTAATTTGCCAAGACAATCGTTAGATAACATATTAAAGGATCACAATATTGGACTTTGGAATGGCAAATACCAGCTTGTCAGCTGATACACCAATTTACAGACTAATTGGCCACATTACTTATATTGTTCATCATGTCGTGCTTGTTAGTATGAAACTATATTGTCAATTTACAGTGTGAGGAATCCAAGTCGTGAGCCATTGGGTTATAGTTTCGCTGAAACAGTAGGTGTAGTTTTAGTTTCGAAAACAGGGGCGAACCCTGATCTAATCCCTGCATACGAAGGTTCACGTCTAATTGCGTTATTGTACTGCTCGTTAGTCCCAATCAAAATACATAATTTTTTGGTGCGCGTCAGCGCTGTATAAATGCCGCTGCGCTCTAAGTAGGGTGAACCCATTAATATCGCACAGTTATCATACTCTGACCCCTGGGATTTGTGGATGGTTATGAGGTAGGCCAACTGTAGCCCTGTCTCCCAGCAATCCTCTTGTGATAATTTAGTAACAATAGAGTAATCATCAAATTTGACGTAACAAGTGACCTTGCCGTCATCAGCTTTAATGCTATCGACAATACCAGTCATGCCGTTGAATATTCCAAGCCCATGTGCGTTTTTAGTCGCGAGCACAGGGTCTCCGGTGTGCAATACAGTTGTCCCGTACCGCATCAAATAATTCCCCTCAACCAACGGGTTAACTCTCGCCTGCACTTGTGGATTTAATGTTTTCGTAGAAGAGCTAAATTGTTTAGACGCATAACTTGTCAGCACCATAAAGTTATTAAACGTATTGCGGAGCTTAATGATTGCCGTTGCGTAGTTAGTTACATTGGGCATCAAATAAACACCTTCCGATTCCCCTTGGTAAATCGGTAAGTCATGTTCCTGGCCGTTACGAATATGCATAGCACATTGATACAATGTTGAACCAGCGAGCATGCGATGTACTTCTGTTAAGAGCGTATGAGGCGCATTGGACTCAACGAGCTTGTGCCAAAATAGGCCGAAGCCAATTGGCGGTAGTTGTGAACCGTCCCCCACCAACAGTAGGCGAAACCGGCGTCCTTTGAACAACTTAATTAATGTACATATTAGTGATATATCAACCATCGAACTTTCATCAATTATTAAAAGTGGATCTGAGTTAATATTGACGCCAAAGCGACTCTGTTTCTTAATCAATTTAATCATTGTATGTAGGGTGCTGACATTCTCGTCTTCGGCTCCAATTGATTGTTTCGCTCTGTTAGCAGCTTTACCTGCAAGAGCTGCGACATGGACAGCAATTCCCATTTCTGTCGCGAGATCGTAAATCGCTTTGAGAACCGCCGTCTTACCCGTGCCTCCGTATCCACTAAGCAGGGATACTCTGTTCGTTAACGCCATTTCCACCGCTTCGCGTTGTTTCGCAACAAGTCCCCACCTATGCCTTCTCTTATGCTCAATACTGTATTGTTTAATGCGAGCAGGTAACTCGCAGCGCATTGCTAACATGTCATCTTGGATAGGTAGTTTATGAAGTGACATCAACGCTTTTTCAACGCTCTGTTCGATATATGCGAGAGAGATGGGTTGCAAATAAATTGTCTCATCTTCTTCTAAGATGCAAATTGCTTTTGCCGCTAAGGCTCGTTTGATGGCAATTTCAGGCGTTGTTTTACTGCCAATCATATCGAGACAACTCTTAATAGATACTGTCGCCATACCTAACTCTGTTATCGTATGGCCAAAGTGCAGCTCTTGGTACAAGGCAAATTCAACACATCCAATCAATGCTCGGTCGTCTTCAGATTTGATTTCTTGAGCTTTGGCTACGGTAGCAATGGTCATTAAGGTTTTGGGCTTGCTGTTGCTCAAAGCCACCAAGGCATAGGGGTTACGCTTTAAGCGCTTCACAGTGTCAAATTTGCACAATTGAATAATTTGTCGTGCCAATTGTGAATCTAACTTGTACTCAGATAAAAACGTGGCCAATTCTGCCTCTTCTTTCAAATCGTGCCATTCTTCGCATATACGCTGAGCTTTACTTTCGCTTATTCTTGCATCAGAAATAGCTGTCCAGTCGCCGTTATTTAACAATTTGACTAGTTCGTCTACACCAATATCTTCTACCAGTTTAATCGCATTTTTTTCTCCAAAACCGAATCCACGAAATTTAGGATGTACTCCAAGAAACTTTACAATGTGGTTGTCTGTGGGTAGTCCTTGAAACTTTGCAGTGTTAACCAAAACTTGCTGGTTATATTGATCGTACGGTCGTACTTGGCCCTGCACCTCCCATAGCTCACCCACACACGGGTTGCGAATACCCACTTTATAACCGACCTTGAATGGGCTAGAGCGTTTTTTCCCTTTAGCTATACCCCAGAAGGTACAGCCGCCTATTGGTCCAGGGTAAACACTCGTAATTTCAACAACGGAAGAGAATGTCATAGAGCAAACCTACGACCTGTTACGATAGCGTGCTCCAAACTTTCATCTTTCTCTGTTGATTGTTTTTGTAATTTTCGAATCTGGCTTTCCAATTTCAAATTCAGCTTTTCGAGACCAACTATCTTCTCTTCGGCGTTAGCCAAGTCTTTTCTCAATGTTGATGATTCGGACGATGTTGAAATCAGCATTTCTTCCATCAGCTCTTCAACCGACTTTCCCTGCACAAGCTTGGTTCCAATACGCTCCATGTCATCATCTAATTGTTTTTTAATCGCGGGAGAATGTAATCTTGCCGTGGGAATGCCAATGTTTTTAGCTAGCTTGATGATATCGAGATCACCGTCGGCATCGACAGGAAATTTACCGTCTGTCTGCTCCAGCTTTTCAACGTAATCATGGTATTGTTCAAGAGCAGATTTTTTAATTATAAATGTATTAGGAAGGTTTAATTGCAGCGCTTTTTCTAACTCGTCGAACGCTTTAAGTATGGCAGGGTTGCCCTTGCCGGGCTTTAGTGCATTAAGGTCGATCATCGATGCTTTTGAAACTTTAGTCCGACTCAAGCTACCTAGGTATTCGAGCCCTTTAAAAGCAGGCCAACCTTTGTTGAGCAACGCATCACGCCATATTTTAAACTTCTCAACATTGGCTTGCCCCGCGCCTATACTCATTTTCTTTCCTTCTTAATTCTGTTGATTGTAGTCCTTGAGACACCGTATTTTTTTGCTAACTGAGAGATGTTGTTTGTATTATTTTTTTTGATTGCACTACGAGCTTCATCGTCAATTTGTCTGGGGCGGCCAAATACCTTACCTTCCGCCATAGCCTTTTCACGACCTTCGCGAGTGCGGGATACTATCAAATCTCTTTCGAGCTGCGCAAATGCGCCCAAGAGGTTCACAACGGCTTTTGCCATAGGAGATTCATTAGATGTGTTGATCACGCCATCAAGGCTTCGAAGAGACGCTTTTTTGGCGTGTATTTGATCAATAACAGTTAGTATCGATTTAAGTGAGCGACCAAGACGGTCGAGCTTTGAAACAAGAACAACATCACCTGCTCTGATGTAATTAATAAGTTCATTCAATTTCTCAACATTGATTGTTGATACACCGGAGTGCTGGCCGGAAAAAATCTTATCGCAACCAGCCTCCTCAAGTTGTGCAAGCTGAAGGGTCAGCTCTTGTTCTGATGTGCTGACGCGAGCAAACCCGATAATGGACATAATTATCCCTGATTAATCACGAGGATTACCCGCAAGCCCCATTTCGGTTGCTTTTGTGTAAGCTTCATCGGGCTGCTCCCCGTACGCGTCCTCTCGCCATAAGTCAAAAAAGTGAGGTGTTGCAAATCTTTGTTTAATCTCATCAACATCAAACGTGTTGTACCAAATTACGTTTTCGTCTACCAGATTCATCAAGTGCTCATGGGCTTCAATATCAAGCTCTACTTCTTCCACAATGTTAAAGACCTGCTGACCATAGGTACTGATGAACATGGCATCACCAAGGGCATCGACAACTAAAACATGCCAAGGATCGATTAAAAGGCTTTTAACATCTTCAAAATTAAGTTTTCTAAGTGGCATGTATGTCTCAATCACAGTGAACTAAAGTTATAACTTAAGTTCACTGTATTAAAAATACAGTACTTATGTCAAATAAATCGATTAAGTTCATGGACTTAAATATCATGTCACTTTAGTTCATCTAAATTGCAGTTAATCAGACCGAAAAAGGATAATTAATAGCCTCATGACATTCATATCCTTCAACTTTAAAATCATCAACGGTAACCCACGTTTCAATATCTTGAAGAGTTTTAATATCTGGATTTATTAAAAGCTTGGGGGACTTGAATGGAATACGCTTCAATTGCACATCGCGCATTAATTCTAGTTGATTTTCATATATATGTGCGTTGACGATTTTATGGAACACCTTTGCTGGTTTTAAATTTGTTATTTGAGCAACAAGTGCCAATAAAACAAAGCACTGTATTTGATTAAAGTTTTGGCCAAGAGGTACATCACAACTGCGTTGTATACTTGTTAGATAAAGCTCATTACCAAGAAGGGAAAAGTTGTGGGTATGCATGCAAGGTCTCAAGCATCCAAGCTCAAATTCACCTGGATTATAGAATGTAATTATCTCACCACGATCATCAATGCCTTTAGAAAGGTTATTAATGACTTTTGCAAGTTGATCTAAGCTTGTTTTATCGGGGCGCATCCATGATCTTCCTTGGACTCCGTACACCCGACCCATATCATCCTCACCCTTGCGATTAGGATTATTCAGCCATACTTCATTTTCATTTGCGTTAGCATTCCAAGTTTTGCACCCGACCGCTCTAAATTGAGCTGCATTATCATAACCTCTCAAGTAACCTATTAACTCCGCAATCGCAGATTTATAATAGCTCTTTCTTGTTGTTACCAACGGAAATTCATTATTGCCAACGTCATATTCTAAGTCGGCATTAATCACGGTTAGACAACGGACACCTGTTCTCTTATTTTCGACCCAAGTACCGTAATCAACGATTCGCTGGCATAATTCCAAATACTGTTTCATGTCATATTTCTCTTAATAAATCTTTTAATCGGTCAACTTCAGTTTGATACTTTTGGGATTTATCCCGTTCCGTTTGTAATGCGTTTTTATAAAATTCTAGGGCATCTTTTTCACGCAGAAATTTCATTTCCATCTGGCTTAACTCAGCTTCTATCGTCTCGTGCTTTGAGAACCAATATATTAGTTCATTTTTCGCATTATCCAATTGTGACTCTAGCTCTTGTAACTGATTTTTTTTAGGCTTTTTATCAAGCTCATCCTCAACTTTGCGCTTCTTTTTTACCTCAAGTAAACGACGGTTCGGAAAATCTCTTTCTCTTAGTGTGTTTCGATGTATACCTGTCAACTCAAATACTTGAGTGAGTGTTGCTTTTAAGTTCCTGTTTTTTTCAATTTCATCGAGTGCCGCATGGATTCTGTCAGTATAATCATCGAAATCCTGCTTATTTTGCTTTTCATACGCTTGTTTCTTGTCGCTCATAATATCAACTCTTCACCAAGGTGTTTCAATACAGATTGAGCTTCATTCATAGCTGCTAATATTTGATTTTGGCGGTCTTCATAACCTTTTTTGTTTAGTAGAACTTTGTTGCTGACATAGACTTCACGCCATTTTGGTGCGTGTGCTTTTGTCACAACTGCATTGCTGCACCTAATAGGGTTACATCTCAATGTGCCAATACAGGGCAATGACTCATCAAAATCTTCTACACCGCCAAAACAGAACCCTGTCCCCATGTTAACGACTGCCATGCCCTGGTCTGCCATCTGGTTATAGACTTCTTCGTTAGTATATCCAGCAGCCATGTAACCTTTAAATGCTCTCTGAAGCCGATCTTTATGCTCTTTCCCCTTAGGTCCCAAATAGGTCGCGTCTGGATTCATCACGCTCTTTATACGCTCAATCTCGGCAAGCCTTCTAATTTCACCTTTACTAGCATCACTTAATTGATCTCCAATCTCACCATAACTCATGGTCACATCACTTGTAGTGCCTGTACTGGTATAACTACCGACTTGATCGACAACATGTTTCAACTGGAATGAGATAAATGGCAAACCAAGGTCTGCGCGAAATAACTGGTACGCCAATGTGTGCCGCAGCATATAGGCATTAAAACTTATGTCTTTTATAACATCAGCATCAAACACTGTCTTGAAGTAATTTTCCATGATGATCTTAATACCATTTGAATTCATGTTCAGATTATCTCTGTCCAATGACGCTGATACGGTATCCATGTTTGAGAACAAATAATCATTATTCTTAAATTCACCGATGATTCTGGCGGATGCGATGGCATCTTTTATTATTGGTATGGCAACCCACTTATCATCAAAAAGCTTAAGCACTTCAGTCTTGCCCTTATGCTCTTTACTCACTAATAAATCGTGACCATCTTCATTAATAAGACATTGACTCAGCATTACCTCTGAAAGAGCATTAGGGCGCATTCCAGTATATATCCCGACAATAAAACAGGAAGCGTAGTAGACCTCGTTAATTAGTTTTCTTACATGGTCTAAATACTCAATTTTATGCAGCGGCTTGACTATTTCACGAATATATTCAGGAGCTTTAAGATTCCCATCTCTTTTGAGGAAGAGAGGGTTTATTTCATATTTTTGTTCAATAAATTCTTTTGAATAACCCTTGGATAGCAACCGAACTATTCCATAGTCATTAATAAGTTCAGCTGTGAGTGAAAGAGGTTCAAAGTTGGTTTTTAAATTTTCAAAGTGGGTTAAAGCAATGCTATCCTCTACTGGCTTCCCCATCAGCTTTAAGAAATCAACAACGCGATAAACAGAGCGCTCCAGTAACGTCTCAAACGTATCGTTTTCAAATACGGAGCGTTTTTTACGTTTCTTCCTTTCTTTTTCTGGGAACTCAAGAGAATCAAAATCAATTTGTATATCATGCTCAATAATATTTTTGGTCGCAGGGTGTTTTAAAAAAGAAAAGAATTTAGCTAATTCATAGTTAGCACTGAAGGAATAATCTTTTGCAGCAACTCGAATGTCGGACTCTAGTATGTCTGAAATCGCCTTATATTTTTCTGTTACAAATTCTTTACCGATTTCATTTATCTTGGAAAACGTATGGTCAAATAACCTCAATCCTTGTTCGAAGATAATAATAATTGTATTGTACTTTAGTGTTTTACTTTTCTTACTTCTAGACGTATATCGTGTTGGTGCTAACGCAACATAGTGCATCATACACTTGAGTTCTGTAAGAACGAAATCGGGAATGTTTTTGTATTTAGAAAAATCGATACGAAGTTTAGAGCCAGCTACATTCCTTGGTGGATTTACAACGTCATCATTGTAATCCCAAACCATCTCTTTGAATTTGGACTTCTTGGTCACGGGCATTTCATTGAGTAAGTAAATGTAACTCTGATTGTCTTCCTCTAACGTCTCTTCACTATACTCTGCAAAGTTCAACATGACGATACGATTAGGTTTGAATTGATTTAATACCTCAGATTGTTCTTGCATTAACATTAGGCAGTCACTCCATCTATTATACTCGTTTCAACAAATTTAGATAAACGCTCACCTTGTGTTAATTCTTCCGGTGAAAAGTCTGATTTTTTAGGTGATAACAGTTCATCAAGCAGAAACATGTTTTCTTGAATAACAACACCATAAGGTGTGTCCATGATTCGATTTTTTTGCATCATCAATAAGTAATCACGGCGCATAGCAAATAATTCAGGCAAGTGTGATGCGGTCAGCAACACGTTGTCACAGCTTAAGCATTTGTTGTATTGAGAGCAGGCTTGCCCTTCAACGTATAAAGAGGACTTTTTGATAAAATCTGGTGGTTGGAAAATATTACTGCACCCCGCTAGAGGTGTTATGAATATGATTCTGTCCTTGTTATCCAGGTAATCTCTTGACGACGAAATTTCTTTTTTAGGTGAAATCACTTTATCGTGAATTTTCTGCAAGGCTTGCTTAACCTTTTCCCTCGCTACTTTATTAAAATCCAACCTATCCAGGTAGTTCATCGTGGTTAATATACTGGAGTGCCCCAGCATTAATTGTATTTCACGAATCGAAACCCCTTTATCAATCAAGTCTGAAACGAAAGAAGGTCTGAAGCGCGTTATTGTTAGCTTTGTCTTTTCTCCTTTTTCATCAACAAGGTTGTGCCTATCAACAAACTTTTTATATTCCTGCTTTAAACTTTTCAGTTCAGATATTTCGCCGTGTTTTGTTGCACCACTTGACTGAAAAATGAAGAGCTTATTACTGATGTCACTAGACGCTTTTTTTCTTATATCCTTTGTTAAATCCTGAACAGCCTCGAATACTTCAGCGATTTCTTTACTTTGAGATTTAGTTAACCATTGGATTTCGGCTTCAAACAAATCTAAATGGTACATCTTGGCACCTGTAGATCTCTCTTTCCAATAACGAAGACATGGCTTTCCTGTAACAAAGTGTTCCAAATCTAAATCACCTATATTTAAGTCTGCTATTGGGTCCGCATTCATTCCTGTTATTTGTGCAAGTCGCAAAACAAAAGGCGTTATCACTTCCCGATCTACTATCGGCAGAACCCCCCATGATCTGTACACTTCATGTAACCCAACATCCAAAGATTGAATGATGCCCAAGAATTTTCTTGCCACAGGAGTCAATTCATCACTATAAAAAACGGGCGTACAGTTTAAATAATTTTCAAATAGATATTGCGCGTTCTTAATTGTTGATTTACCTCGAATGATATTTCCATTATGAGATAGGGGGTATTCACCATTACCTGTTTTCACATAAGGCGTCATTAACTCTTTTGTTGCTGCGATATCGCTTTTAATGGCTTCGTGTATCGACGTGCGTTCACCTAGGTCGAATGGTTTAAACTGCTTGGTGGTTCTACGACCTTCTGTAACAAACCCGTCAATATTGACAAAATATTGGAAGTCCAAGCCTTTAACTTTGGTGGCTCGGTTCAGTGTATTCCTAATTGCACTCAACACTGTTGTGGCTGAGGATGGAGATAACTGCCCTGATTCCAATCTGTCGATGAGATAGTTCTTTTTAAACTTAACCAGTAAATACTCATTCAAAATATATTTTAATTCTGTATTTTCAGGAATATTTCCAATCCGCAAGTAGTCTGTAAGGTGTTTAAAAGCGACTTCGTAATTACCTCTCCCCGATTGAGAAGCCACTGTTGACATCTGCGCCCCAAACAAATGCCTTAGCTGCACATACGGCTCAGTTTCACCAGTTATGGTGAGCAGCCTATCTACACTTTCAAGATCAAGTCTGGTCAGAAATTTCCACCTCGCTCGATTAAGCTCACCTTCTTTGATGAAATTCTTATCGCGCAAGTCTGATCTATATTTTGTTTTAACGTAGTCACGTTTAAGAAAGCCAAGCTTTTTCATTTCTTCATCACATGCACTGCAATATTCCTTTACAGACGGATATCTTCTGCGTGCACTTCCAAAACCCGGTATATACTTACTGAATTGAATAGTATTGCCAAAACAACTCAAGTTTCGCTTGTCATCAGTAGTTAAACTTTCCCACCATTCAGTCAGTTTTTTCAGTTTTTTAGTTTCATTTAAAAGAATGCGAGACATATTATTTCAGCTTCCTATTATTTAGCATCATTTAATCTAATCACTTTTTTGGTCACATTCCAGACTCTGCTCATTACCTGACAGCGTGTGAGCAGTTCGCCGTCGCTATTCATTAGCGTTCCATAAATATCAAACGGTAAACTTGTATAAACTTGAGTTGTCTCTAGCTTCGCATGCCCTAGACATCTCTGCACAATAACCAAACGATCTATTGCATCTCGCCCCAAATCAGGTGATCTTAGCACAGCACCGGCAAATCCATGACGGAGCATGTGCGGGCTAATTGGCCGCTTTAAAAGATTTCTCTTGATAGCCCTTTTCGACAGTCGGTCGAGAAGCTTGCTAATGGACGAACTGTTGTAAGGTTTACCCTCAGCATTCAAAAAAGCTGGTTTTTCTGAGCCGAATTTTCGACTTTTACTTCTGTAAAGTGGCGTACTGTGATATCTCACTACTCTCAACAATGTCTCTCTACTGACAATTGTATTTCTTGGCTTTATCTCTCGGTAACGCCCCTTAGAACCATCAATGTGCACTGCTGAATAGTCTGAAGGGATTGATATCGTATCGTCATCAACAATTAGACGATTTCTGTTTGAATTTACTGCTATCTCAATATGTGATTTATTAACTCTTGGTATTTCACTGCGCCGTACACCCGAATCATACATAAACTGTAGCAAAGCCCTTTCGCGCTCATGAGGTGTACATCTCAACAATGCTATTAATTCATCTTGGCTACACATTTCAATTTGTTTTGATTTAGGAGCACCAGATAGAAGTCCGTTGTGATATGGATTATCTTTTCGTAACTCAGCCCTGTTGCCTCTTGGTGAGCATAGGTATTTTGTAAAAAACGATTGAAGTGTCGCATCGCGATTTCGAATAGTTTGTGATGAGAGACCTTCTGACTTTAGACCTACAAAGTATTCTTTGATCGTATGCTCTTGGATATCTAGCAATGCTGAATCATATTTGTAATGTTTGTAGTGCTTATGAGAATTAAGATAGTCGACGAAATAGCCCAAATTTTTACCGAAGGTTTTAGCTGAACCGTCCGAAATATTATTGTACTTAAGTTCAAATGTTAGATAGTGAGAAATAAGAGGTAACACCTTCAACTCAGAATTAAGTATTACGACACCTGTCGCCTCAGATTTTTCCAGAGATGCACTAATACAAGCAAAATTAGACTCTTCATTGAGTAGTGACTTACTCAAATCTATCTCTTTGCTATACGCTACGCTCACATCCATAATGTTCACTTATCATAGTTAAAAAACTCACAATACGACATATCGTGCATTTTTTCAATATCATCATTTATTTTATTTTCATCCAAAAAAAAGCCACCAATTAGCGGACTGTGCAATATATGTTAGGGGGTATAAAAAAAAGATGTCACCGCTGCGTTGGTATAATTGACAAGATAATTTACCCTCTAATACATAAAACTGAAACATCGTATGACATGGAGGTAAAGCCTGCCTACCCTGTGCTGCGTTTTCTTTGGGTGAATATGAAGTGTCAGGTAATACAGTTGGATTCCAGGCACTAACAATTAAACGTCTTGAGTCTGGGTTGGTTTTAATTTGTTCAACTAACTGGCTGATTTGGTCAATAACTTGTCCATCAACCCCTTCCCAGCTGCGCCATTGTTTTCCATAAACAGGTCCTAACTCACCGTCATCGGTAGCCCATCCATCCCATATCTTGACATTGTTTTCAGTCAAGTAAGCGATATTTGTTTCGCCTTTTAAAAACCATAAAAGTTCATGAATGATGGATCTCATGTGACACTTTTTAGTGGTGACCAAAGGAAATCCTGCATTTAGGTCAAAACGCATCTGGTAACCGAACACGCTAAGTGTACCGGTGCCGGTACGGTCTTCTTTTTTAACGCCTGTGTCTAATACGTGACGCATTAATTGTAAATACTGTTGCATTTTTACTCGTCTCTTTATACTTTATTATGCTTTATTACGTTTACGTTTATGTTTATGTCTAAAAATACATTTTTTCTTAAATTCCAGCACGAACTAGACCGCCTAATCCAACTGATTCAAGATATTGATTGACCTCTTTTCGTACATCTTGCGGATTATTTAGGGTCAATACTTTAGCCAACAATTGTTCTGCATTACCCCGATGAATATTACGAATAATCCACTTTACTTTAGGCAAGTTATGACTGTTCATACTGAGTTTTCGGTAGCCCATTGCAAGCAGCAATACCACACCGCCTGGCTCTCCAGCTAATTCACCACACACAGTCACGGGTATCTGCAGTGAGTCAGAGTGACTGGCAATAGTATTTAAAGCGCTCAACACAGCAGGGTGATAGCTGTCATATAAATCAGCTACCCGTGGATTATTGCGGTCTACTGCCAATAGATATTGTGTTAAATCATTGCTACCTACCGAAAAAAAATCAACAATTTTGGACAACTGTGGTAGTTGATATAAAACGGCAGGAACTTCTAACATTACCCCTATTTTAGGCATAAAAAGATTTTCACTTTGCTCTTTAGCTTCTTCTTTAGCCTCTTCTTTGACTTCATAAAAAGCTTGTCTTATAAGACGCTTAGCATCGCTGACTTCACTTACCGACGTTATCATCGGTAACATAATACTTAAGTTGTCTAGACCAATACTGGCTCTCAACATTGCTCTAATTTGTACTAAAAAAATTTCAGGGTGGTCTAGTGTCATACGAATTCCACGCCAACCAAGAAATGGATTTTCTTCAGAAATAGGAAAATAAGGTAGAGGTTTATCTCCTCCTACGTCTAATGTGCGCATAGTAAACGGCTTATTAGGTTCAGCTTCGAGTAAACCTCTATACAACTCTACTTGTTCTTGTTCAGTGGGGAATCGTTCACGCATCATAAAAGGAATTTCGGTGCGAAATAGTCCCACGCCATCAGAGTAAGGATTGTCATTTTTCTCTTTTTCAAGGGACAGCCCCGCATTAGTAAATAAGCGAATTTCACAATTATCGGTAGTAACAGCCGGTAAAGTATCTTCTAAATGGATACGTTCAGATAACAACTGCTCTTCTTTAACTAACTGCTCGAACTCACGTCTAATTGTTGTATTTGGCGATACAATCACATCACCAGTATAGCCATCAAGTAGGATTTCTTTTTCATTCAATAATGCAATAGGTATATTGCTTAACCCCATCACAGCAGGCACCCCCATAGCTCTTGCCATGATTGCCGCGTGAGAATTGTTTGAACCACGCATCGATACTATGCCCATCAGTTTCTCATTTGGAAACTCAGCTAGCATCACCGCAGTGACTTCTTCAGCAATCAAAATGGCGAGTTCTGGGATCACCCGTTTTACTTGTTTATCAGCGGTTATGCCTAATATGTTAGCCAGTACTCTGTTGCCCATGTCTTCAACATCTACAGCGCGTTCACGCATGTAAGGGTCGTTCATAGCTTGAAACTGACGAATATAATTTTCTACTACTACTTTTAAAGATGTAGCAGCATCCCATCCAGCTTTGATTCTTTTTTCAACTTCTCGACCTAAACTGTTCGCATCAAGTAAGTGATGGTAAACCTGAAAAATAGCACGTACATCCTCAGGTACCTCACCTTGAATGCGTTCAGATAAGATTGCCATATCAGCTTGTGTTTGTTTTACCGCTTGTCGATAATTTTGAACTTGTACCTGTTGATTTTTACTGCGCTTGGGGACATGACTGCGAATATTGACTATCATGTTTTGTAAATAACCCACGCCACTGGCTAGCCCAGAAGATCCGGGGACACCTTTTAGAGACTTTTGCCAGTCCTTAGGAATGTTTTCTTGTAAAAGATTAATCGAACCACGTGCTTTAGCATTAGCAATCTCAACTGCCAACTGCATCGCAAGTGTGACCAAAAACGCTTCTTCGTCTTCGCTAAAACGTCTTTTATGTTGCTGTTGTAGAGTTAACACACCCAATACTTTACGTTGATGAATTATCGGTGCACCTAAAAAAGCATGATAATTATCTTCTTGTACTTCTGGGTAGTGTTTAAAGCGGGGGTGTCTTTGAGCATCACTGATATTCAGAGGTTCTTCACGTTGTCCTATTAATCCAACCAATCCTTCAGAAAAAGCAATGGCCACTTTACCTACAGCTGTTTTTGCCAGCCCTTCGGTCGCAACCAACATAAAATGTTGTTGTTCATAATCAGCCAAATAGATACTACATGAATCAACTTTTAACGCTTCTATTAATCTGTTCGCCAAACAGCTTAACGCATCGTCAAACACGGGAATTTGATTCACTTCTTGAACGATGCGTTTGAGCGTGGTCAGCATAAGACTTATTTATCTCTCATGTATGTCTGTTTAGGAAATTAGGCCTTCCTACGCCGTTTGATTTTTTGATAGTTACCTTGGTTTTGGCCTACTTTTTGGCCTACTATCTCTGGCATAGCAGTCGGTGCAAACTCCTTCATCACGCGGCGATACACATCCCGTTTAAAAGAAACTACATTGCGCACCGGATACCAAAAGCTTACCCAGCGCCAGTCATCAAATTCAGGATGACCTGATTGTAATAAGTCCACATCCTCTTCTTTACAGACAAGCTGCAGTAAAAACCATTTCTGCTTTTGTCCTATGCAAACAGGATTACTTCCCTGTCTAACTAGTCGTTTAGGTAGTTTGTAGCGCAACCAATTTTTAGTGACAGCCAGAATTTTTACATGCTCTGGCTTGAGACCTACTTCTTCATGGAGTTCGCGATACATTGTTTGTTCGGCAGTTTCACCTTCATCGATTCCGCCTTGCGGAAACTGCCAAGAATGTTGTCCATAGCGCCTTGCCCAAAAAACTTGGCCTAACTCATTACAAATTACTATGCCAACATTGGCGCGGAATCCTTCGGCATCAATCACTTGGCATCCCGAGAACTCTATTCTTTTAATGTGATGTATTCTTCCATAAACTACAGCTTATTCAAAGTAATAAAAAAACATTCCCAAATCAAAGTGTCCCAATGAAAATATTTAGCATACCAAAATCTGAGCCTAAATCGATCCAAGACCTAATACAAAGAGCAGCAGTGTTGGCAGGTCTGACGTTGGGTGAGATAGCAGAGACGGCGAGTGTCAAAGTACCCCTAAATTTTAAACGAGAAAAGGGCTGGACAGGTCAACTCATTGAGCTTTGCCTAGGTGCTAGCGCAGGATCTAAAGCTCAACAGGATTTTGTGAAACTAGGTATAGAATTAAAAACAATCCCCATAGACGAACACGGCAAACCTTTAGAAACTACCTATGTATGTTATGCACCGCTTACCAATATCGCTGGTATAGAGTGGCAAACCAGCAGCGTCAAAAATAAAATTCAAACGGTATTGTGGGTACCTATCGACGGAAGAAGAGAGATTGCCCCACAAGACAGGTGTATCGCTACTCCATTTTTATGGTCACCTAACATATCGCAAGACCAGCAATTGCGTGCCGACTGGGAAGAACTGATGGAAATGATCGCTCTTGGTCAAATAGAAAACATTACTGCAAGGCATGGTCAATATTTACAACTTCGCCCCAAAGCTGCCAATGGTGCTGCATTGACTGAAGCAATTGGTAAAAATGGTCAAGTGATTTACACCAGACCAAGGGGGTTCTATTTGAGGAAAGAGTTTACCCGTCAAATTCTACAAAACTTTTTTAGTCATGGGGAGTGTTAACGATAAGCTTGAGTCCTGCACTCACACTTATCGTCAAGTAGTCGCGGCGTGTCGCTCTTAACTTAAGGTCATTAAGTTGGAGTCCTGAGCACCATCAATCTAATCTCGGTCATATCTTCCATGGCAAAGGTGATACCTTCACGACCTAAGCCTGATTCTTTTACCCCGCCATAAGGCATGTTGTCTACTCGCCAGCTGGGTACGTCGCCAATTATCACACCGCCCACATCTAGTTCGTCCCATGCTTTATGGGCCTTGTAAATATCTCTGGTAAATACTCCAGCCTGCAGGCCGAATTGGCTATTGTTGACTTCTTTGAGCGCTGCATCAAAATCACTAAAAGAGCTAATAATAGAAACAGGACCAAATGCTTCTTCCGTATTGATAGCCGCATCATTGGGCACATTTTCTAATAAAGTAGCTTGCATCATGTTGCCATCGCGTTTACCACCACACAATAAATTGGCACCTGCGGCTACCGCATCCTGTACCCAATTATCTAAACGCGTAGCTTCTGGCTCAGAAATCATGGGACCGATGAAAGTGTCTTCATTTAAGGGATCGCCATGGATTAGATTGGCAACTTTATCGGTATAACGCTGTTTGAAATCGTCATAAATTGACTCGTGTATAATTACCCGTTGTACACTAATACAGCTTTGACCCGATTGATAATAAGCACCAAACACAATACGTTCAACAGCATCGTCTAAATCGCTATCAGCATCCACTACACAAGCTGCGTTACCTCCTAATTCCAAGATTACAGGCTTCTTGCCTGCTTTAGCTTTTAGCTCCCACCCGACTTGGGGCGAACCGGTAAAGCTCAGTAACTTGAACCTTGCATCTGTGGTAAACAAATCCGCGCCATCACGGCTACATGGTAAAATTGAGAATGCACCTTTGGGAAGGTCTGTCTCAGCTAATACTTCACCAATGATCAATGCACCTAGCGGTGTTCTACTGGCGGGTTTAAGCACAAAAGCACAACCTGCAGCGATAGCCGGTGCCACTTTATGTGCAGCTAAATTTAACGGAAAGTTGAAAGGCGATATAAACGAACATGGACCAATTGGCACTCGTTTATACATGCCAGTGTAACCTTTAGCACGTGGCGTGATTTCAAGGTTTATCACTTCGCCGTGCATCCGCACCGATTCTTCAGCAGCGATTCTGAAGGTATCGATTAAGCGTGTAACCTCACCACGAGAATCTTTAATTGGCTTACCTGCTTCAATACATAAGGCATGGGCTAATTCGTCAAACCTTTCTTCAAAGCGTTTGACACAATGGTTAAGAATATTTTGGCGCTCGTAAGGTGCCATTTTATTTAATAAAGGCTGACTTGCTACCGCAGCTGCAATCGCTTGGTCAATAACCTCAGCATCAGCAATAGCGGCATAAGTGGCCACTTCATTGGTGTATTTATTAGTTACCGCCAAATCTTGATTGGCAAATACGGCTTCACTAGCCAGGTAGTAAGGGTAAGCTTTAGCTAACATAAAATCTCCTGAGTCGTATCTGGATTAAATAGCATCACTGCGTATGCGTATTGTTTGATTTAAAGTTTTATCGTTTAACGAATAATCTACTGGCACATCAATCAAATGTACGCCGGGCTCAGCTAAACACTGCTGCACTTGTGGAAGTAGCTCGTTGGCTGCAGCTATTCGCCAGCCCTTACCACCATAACTTTCTACGTATTTAACAAAATCAGGGTTACCATAATCCAATCCGTAGTCTTCAAATTCCATATTGGCTTGTTTCCACTTAATCATGCCGTAAGCATCATCGCGTAAGATAATCACCACTATATGTAACTTAAGACGTACAGCAGTTTCTAGCTCTTGACTGTTCATCATAAAACCACCGTCACCACATACTGAGATCACTGGTTTATCTGGATATACCATTTTAGCTGCCATGGCCGAGGGTAAACCAGCGCCCATAGTTGCTAGGGCATTATCTAGCAATAATGTGTTAGGCAAAGCTGCAGGATAATTACGTGCAAACCAAATTTTGTACACACCGTTGTCTAGAGTAACGATGCCGTCATCTGGCATGGCTCTGCGAATGTCTTTAACAAAACGTTCGGGCAAAATGGGGAAACGATCATCGTTTTCACTTTCGGCTCTATGTTCAAGGTAAGCGTTATGAGCTTTTATAAAGAAGCTAAAGTCCCAGTCAGCTTTGGCAATAATCTGTTCTTTCATCTGCCAAATAGTGTTGGCTATATCACCAATGACTTCTAATTGAGGGAAATACACTGGGTCAACTGCTGCTTGCTCAAAGTTTATATGTATCACTTGCTGACCGTCATTCTTCATGAAAAAGGGCGGTTTTTCTACCACATCGTGCCCAACATTGATGATTAAATCAGCGCGGTCAATAATACGGTGCACGAAGTCACCCGTTGATAAGGCGGTATTGCCCATAAATAAATCGTCACTTTCGTCAAGTACACCTTTGCCCATTTGTGTGGTGACATAAGGGATCCCTGTTTTACTGACTAACTCTTTGAGCATTTTGGAGGTTAATTTACGGTTTGCTGCAGCGCCAATAAGTAACAATGGTGACTTAGCCGCTTCAATCATCTCTACGGCTTTGTTAATGGCTTTATATTCAGCAATAGGACGCCGACTTACACTAGGTGTTAATAAATAAGCGTTGGTGTCTTCTGCTGCAATATCTTCTGGCAATTCAATGTGCGTGGCACCTGGGCGTTCATCATGGGCTAGTCTAAATGCTTCACGCACCGCTGAAGGGATACGGTCGCCGCTGACTAGCTGGGTGGTATATTTGGTAATAGGACGCATCATATCAACCACGTCAATAACCTGAAAACGCCCTTGTTTGCTGGTTTTAACTGGCTTTTGTCCCGTTATCATCAACATCGGCATGGCGCCTAACTGCGCATATGCTGCAGGTGTCACCAGATTTGTTGCTCCAGGGCCCAGTGTCGATAAGCACACCCCCACTTTACCCGTTAATCGACCATATGTAGCGGCCATAAAACCAGCGCCTTGCTCATGGCGAGTCAAAATAAGTTTAATCGGTGATCCTCGCAATGATTCTAGTAAATCGAGGTTTTCTTCACCTGGTATACCAAATATGTATTCCACACCTTCTGCTTCCAAAGCTTTTACAAATAAGTCTGACGCTTTCATGAACGCTCCTATAGTGTTTGTAGGATAATTAACTAACAGCCGTTTTAGCTATTAGAGTCGACAACATTAGGTTAAAATCTTATGTTATCTATGTGTTACATAGTCTGTTTGAAAGCAGTGTAGGTAAAGTATAAAAAAACGATTAGCTAAATCATGTTTTTATGCCATGCAAAGTTTTATAAATTACTAGCTTTTTAAAATGCGGTGTAAACACACTTGCATTACGTTTTTAAAACGTAATTACGCATCAAAAGACCAAGGTTGTTCTACTAAGCACTGCACAATATCTAGCTGCAGCTGAGTAGTTTGTGCTTTTACCAATAGATTATAAATAGCGTTCTTATCATTTTGTGGTGTAACCACGCACCAGTCGTTGTCTAAGATCTTTAGTTGCATATGAATATGCTCTAAAGACTGACATGGAAAATTACGTTTAAATATTAATATATTAGCCACTAAAGCAGTCAATGTTTGTTTGATATTGGTTACTAATTCCACACTATAGTTTTGCCTTATTTCAGCTGAAGATATTTGAAAGTCTTGTAGCAATGCTGTCAACACATTGACGAATGTCTTAGGGTCAAGACTCAGATTTTCAGATAAATTTTGTTGCTGTTGTTGTGCCTCTTTAGCTGGTGAAGCATCAAGTAATTTGTATCCACGCGCGGCTTTACTGTCTGTTCCAATGGAGGTAGGTATCAGACTTACAATACGCCTAGCTAAGTCAAACAGCGCCGCTGTAGAGCCTTTTTTAAGTTCTAGCTCAATTTCGCAAATCGGTACGCTTTTATTTCCTGACGTAACTGCACCCAAGTCCCACACCAACTCTACAATGTCGCCATGTGGGAATTCAAGTAAGTAAACTTTACGTTCAAAGTGGGTACTAAAAAGTGTTGTAATTTTAGTCTGAAGATCATCAATGTCGATAGTGCTGGGCCATACTGCCGCAGGAAATAATTTAAGATCAGGTACAGGTGTAGGTGTAGGTGTAGCCACATCTTGATTTTTTAACTCATCGAGTTGTACATTGTATTCGGGGCGTTGCTGTAGTCCGCCTATCGATTTTCCTGCAGTTTTGAGGGTTTGCTCAAACTTCTGGTTATTTCCTCTAATCCTCAAGCCTATATCGTGTTGTCTTAACGTCCTGCTTGGCGTATCAAAATAATAATTAGTTAATATTTGAGTTTGTTGTATCACGCTGGCATCAAGTTGTAGCAATAATTGTGTTTCAATGGCGTCACCGGCTTGTTGGTTGGTGAGTAATTTAAGTTCAATTTCGTATTCCATAAAACTCCTTAATTGATAAAAGATTGATAAGAGACTGATAAAAGATTTATAAAAAGTTGATAAAGGATTAATAAAAATTTGATAACAGTTTGATTATAGTTCGATAAAGAGTTGTAAAAGTGAGTGTCTCAGCATTCACACCACCTTAATCTTTCAAATTCAACTATTCAATCAAGCTCTGCCACAAAAGCGTATCAGTACTACAATTCTATGAATCTAAACACAAATAGTCCCTTGCCTTTCTTTTAGTCAAGCAATACCATTTATAAGGGTTTTTTTGATGATGCACAAGCAAATAGTTTTACTTTTTTTATGCATAATGAGCAGTTTGATAGGCACACCATCGTCAGCTCAAGAACCAAATGATAGTGAAGGCGAGATCCGCTATATTTCTGATGATTTATTTACTTATTTACATGTAGGACCTGGGCGAAATTTTCGGATTTTAGGCTCTGTCGTAGCCGGTACCCGTGTTACGTTACTACAAGAAGATACTGAGAAAAATTTTGTTGAAATAATTGATGATAAACAGCGCACTGGCTGGGTAAATAAAAAATTTATCAGCAGCAGCAGAAGTGTCAGAGAATTGGTTCCTGGTTTACAGCAGCAGCTAGAAACCAATGAAGAAACAATACTGCAGCAGCGCAACAGCAGTGATTTGCTTAACCAGCAAGTAGTCGAGCTTACTTCACAGAACACAAACTTGAGAAAGAAGTTAAGTGATGCCCAAGTACAAAAAGCAGAAACAGCACAAACATTGGCTGACTATGATCAAGCAGTACAAATAGAATGGTTCACTCGAGGTGGAATTGTTGCAATCGTTAGCTTAATCTTAGGGATTGCTCTCACATATCTGCCTAAAAAAAGACGCAGAAACGACAATTGGATGTAGTTAACACTGCAATAGCTAAACACCGTTTTAGTGCCCCTATTAGTCAGTTTTCTACTTTAATTACATCATAACGCTAAAATATAACCACAAAAGGAATTGTAATGGGCTTACTAGCAAGACTCTTTAAAGCTTTAAATTCGGACTCATCCCCTTGGCAATTAGCTTTTGGTTTTGCCCTTGGCATGGTGATGGGACTCACTCCTCTTTTGGGTTTACATTCCCTTATATTATTATTCGTGATTTTATTTCTTCGGGTAAATGTAACCAGCTTCCTTGTCTCATGGGCTACTTTTTCGGTGATCACTGTGCCACTCAGTGTGATGTTCTCAGATTTAGGAGAAGGCTTATTGATGTATGAAGGTTTGCAATCAGTCTGGCTGGTGTTGTACAGCTCATACTTGGGCCAATTAACTCAGTTTTATCATACTCTTACATTAGGTAGTTTTTTGGTATCGGTTGTCTTATTTCCATTCGTATTGATAGGTAGCAAAAGATTGGTTGAACAATATCGCCTAAGATTTATGCAATGGGTGGCTCAATGGCGCATAGTGCAATTCATAAAAGGCAGTAACTTTTACCAAATTTATCGAGCGATAGGAGCATAAATATGAAATCTATTATTCGTTTACCCGGTTTAGTGGCTTTTTTTGTTATCGTTGCTCTGATTGCTACCGTCAGTGTTTTATTTATGGATTTTTGGATAAAACTTGTTGCTGAAAAAAGTCTCGCAAAAACTATAGGCGCAGAAGTTAACATTGGCTCAGTTGAACATACCTTTTCACCTTTTGGTATTACCCTAAATCGTATACAACTGACTGATCCCAAAGCACCACAAACTAACCAAATTGAAGCAAAGACTGTCTCAGCTAAAATTGACTTAGCCCCGATGCTATTACGTAAGCTTGTTATTGATGACCTAACTATTAGCGGCGTACAATTGGGTTCGTTAAGAGACACAAAAGGTGATGTTTACCGAGAGCCTGTGGAGAATAAAAGCCCAATTGAAGATATTTTTGATAATGTTAAAAATTCTCTAAGCGTCGATAACCTACTAGCCAAATCACCTCTCAAAACGACCAAAGCTATCGAGAATACTCAGGCTGTATATGCAAAACACAGTAACGTGTTACAACTACAATATGCCGCACTGCCAGCAAAACAAAAATTAGCTGATTATCAAACGCGAATAAAAGCTTTAACTGAGATAGGTTACAAAGATCCGTTAAAGCTAGCCGCAGCTAAAAAAGAATTTGATGCGCTCCAACAAGAAATATTAAAAGACAAAAAGCGGTTAAGTGATTTTAAACATTCGATTGGCCAGGCTAAAAATGAGCTATCACTCCAGTTAATAGCACTTAAAGCTGCGCCTAGGCAAGATTATACGCAGCTAAAATCATTGGTTGCTGGCGACGCAGATGCTATCAATGATGTCACCACTTTAGTATTTGAAGAACAGATTGGTCGGTGGAGTCAATACGCCTTAGCCGCTTTTGATATTGTTGGCCCAATGTTAAAAACTCAAGGTAAGGTTGAAGAAAAACAACGTAGTTATTCCGGCAAATGGATAAGCTTTGATGACACATCAGCTTTACCTGATTTGTGGATTAAGAAGGCTCAAATATCCCTACAATGGCAACAAGAAAAAATCATCAGTGATTGGCAAGATATTACTCAGCAACACGATGTGTTGGGTCGTCCAACACTATTTTCTGTTAATTCAAGCAGTAGTTCGTTATGGCAATCTTTGATACTTAATGGAGACTTATGGCTAGGTGAATCAGGTACTAAAGCCAGTCAAAACTGGGTATTATCTGGCTTAAAGTTAGCTGAATTGGACTTAATTTCACAGCAAAAATTAACTAGCCAATTAGATTCAGGTTTATTGTCCAGTACAGGCGAAGCAACGTTAGATGGGGAGACAATTTCAGGTATGAGTAATATTGATTTGCAAAAACTAATTATCAAAGCAAAAGGTAGCGATAAGATAACCAATATCGTGGCTGATACTTTGAATCAGCTTAAAGAACTCACTATTAATACCAATATTAGCGGCACCATAGACAACCTTGATTTATCTTTTAGCTCTGATCTTAACAAACAGCTTGGTGCTGCATTATTATCTAATGTCAGTGCTGAACAACAAGTCAAGTTAGACGAATTAGAGCAAAAGCTTAACAACAAAACCCAAGCTGTGTTGGGTGAAAACAACAGCCCATTAGACCAATGGCTTAATTGGGAGAAGTTAGCTGGTAGAGATTTAGATGATATTAACGCACTACTAGAGACTAAAATAAGTAGCTTAGTAGAAGATAATAAAGATAAGTTAAAGAAGAAACTTTTTGATAGATTATTGAACTAGAAAAAGGTCCTGTTCATCGCTCATATATTTTTTAATAGATGAGGAATATACTTTTCTTTTAAAAGCAACAACATATGGTTTTTGATACCACTAGCCCTGCCTTCAAAACCTCTGCATAATAAGGCAATGGTTATGAATTGGAGACAAATACTTTGAAATGGGTGATGGCAGTTTTGTTCACACTATTTTGTCTACTCCAATATCGTTTATGGTTTGGTAAAAATAGCGTGCCTGACTTCATTATTTCTAGTAAAGAAGTGAAATTACAAGTTGCCCACAATGCTAATTTAAGGCAACGCAACAGTTTATTAAAAGCGGATATCAGTGATTTGAAAATTGGCTTAGAAGCAGCTGAAGAGCGAGCTAGAAATGAATTAGGCTTGATAAAACAAGGCGAAACATTTTATCGTATTTTGCCCTCTAACAATTGAGCCTAATGTCATCCATTTCCCAATATTCTATCGTTGTGCCTGCCGCTGGTATCGGTAAACGTATGAAAACAGATTGTCCCAAACAATATTTACAGATTTCTGGTAAAACTATTATTGAACATACCCTCACTAATTTACTTGAACACAATCAAGTAAAACGTGTAGTTGTGGTGCTAAACCCTGATGATAATTTCTTCATGCAATTACCTATCGCAAATCATCCGCGCGTAGAAGTTGTTACAGGGGGTAAAGAGCGTTGCGATTCAGTATTAGCGGGGTTGAATCATTTACCTGATGATGAAGAATGGGTGTTGGTGCATGATGCCGCCCGCCCCTGTTTAACTAAAACAGATCTAACCGCTCTTTTGCGATTAGCAGAACAGGGCAACAGCGGAGGAATATTAGCAACACGGGTTCGCGACACGATGAAACGAGCTGTTAATCTGAAAATAAATGGACCAAGTGTTGTTGCAAATACAGAGTCTAGAGAAAATCTATGGCATGCGTTAACGCCTCAATTTTTTAAACTTGCTACATTAAAAAAAGCATTAAATGAAGCGAATAAAAAAAATGTAAGCATCACAGATGAAGCATCCGCTATCGAGCTTTTAGGTGAAAAGGTGATGTTAATAGAAGGATGCGCCTCAAATATCAAAATAACTCAACCTGAAGATTTGTTACTAGCTGAGTTTTACTTAACTCAAAAGCGAGCTAAGTGTTTATAGGAGATTGAACTGAAGTATGAGTATTCGAATCGGTCATGGTTATGACGTACACAAATTTGGTGGAACGGGCCCTATTATTATTGCCGGGGTAAAAATCAAGCACGACATGGGCTTGATTGCTCACTCTGATGGTGATGTGTTGTTACATGCATTATGTGACGCATTATTAGGTGCGCTAGCGCTAGGAGATATTGGTAAACATTTTCCAGATACGGATCCCACGCTAGCAGGAGTCGATAGCCGAGAGTTGCTACGCCACGTATATAAACTTATCACACAACAACATTATGAACTGGGCAATGTAGACTTAACTGTTGTTGCCCAAGTCCCAAAGATGGCACCTCATATTCAGTTAATGCGTGAAAACATTGCTAAAGACTTAAGCGCTAATATCAATCAAATCAACGTTAAAGCGACCACTACTGAAGAATTAGGTTTTGCCGGACGAAAAGAAGGTATCGCAGCTTATGCGGTGGTTTTATTAACCCGGCAATTAGGTAATACCAAATGCAAATAGGTCATTGGCTGCATCAGTATCCAAAATTGAATATTTTAGGGCAATTTAAATCTTCTGCTGAAGATTTCAAGGTGACTGAAATTTTGGGTTACGAGCCTACTGGCGAGGGTGAACATATATACTTATGGGTGCGTAAGACTGGTTTGAATACCGCTTATTTAGCCGAACAAATTGCTAAATTCACACGATTGCCACTAAGAGCTGTGACCTATGCTGGGCGCAAAGACAAACATGCGCAGACCGAGCAATGGTTTAGTGTTCATCTACCTGGAAAAGGTGAGTTTGATTGGACCCAATTTAATGAGCCAGGTGCCAAAGTACTCAAATCGATACGGCATAATAAAAAACTCAGAACTGGGGTCTTAAAGGGTAATCGATTTAATATTACTATTAAAAAACTCAGTTCAACATCTGGTATTGATGAACGACTGCAGCAGATAAAACATAGCGGTGTCCCTAATTATTTTGGCTCACAGCGGTTTGGGAATACTCTGCATGATCCTCGAGGTGGTAATTTAGTCTTGGCTGACAAGATGATTAACGGTGAAGCTATCCGCAATCGAAACAAACGCTCAATGGCAATATCAGCTTTACGCTCGTGGTTATTTAATGAAGTTTTGCACCGCAGGTTACTTAACGGTTATCACCACAACCCTTTATCTGGCGATGTAATGCAACTAGCCGGTAGCCATAGTTTTTTCTGCGCTCAGCAAATAGATAATAGTATCAGCGAACGTATAAAACAGCGTGACATATACTTATCAGCTCCGCTATGGGGTGAAGGCCAACTAGCCAGTGAATCGCAAGCATTACAGTTTGAACAAAGCTTTGTAAAACAGCATCCTTCTATTACCCAAACACTCGAAAATTTAGGTTTAAAACAAGAAAGAAGAGCCACAAATTTATTTCCAAATGAGCTTGAATGGTCTTTGACAGACGACACCTTAGAATTAAGCTTTGCACTCCCAGCAGGCACTTTTGCTACCTCGATTCTGCGAGAATTGATAAATGTTGAGGATAATAATCTTGCCAATAATTAAAATACTGCATCTTACACATCACTACCCAATAATAAAAACAGGCTTGTTATGAGATTAACGTCACGCAAAGGTGAAAGCCTTGCTCAACTTTTAAGTAAAGAAGGTATCAGTAACACCAAAGTGCTAAACGCTATAGCTAAAACGCCTAGAGAGTTGTTTTTGCCTGATGCTTTAAAACATAAAGCTTATCAAAACACTGCTTTACCCATTGGCCAAGGTCAAACTATATCTCAGCCCTACATAGTCGCTCGTATGACTGAATTGCTGTTAGAGCCTGATAACCAAGCTCAAAATGTGTTGGAAATAGGCACAGGGTCAGGTTACCAAACAGCAATATTGGCACAACTGTTTGCCAATGTTTATTCAGTCGAGAGAATAAAAACATTGCAGTTTCAGGCCAAGCGGCGAATGAATCAACTGGACCTACATAACGTAAAAATGAAACACGGTGACGGCTGGTTAGGCTGGAGTAGTAAAGGACCATATGATGCGATCATCGTCACAGCAGCTGCTAAATCAATTCCAGATGAGCTATTTCAACAGCTTAATAATGGTGGCCGCTTAATTATTCCCGTTGGAGAAGAAAATCAGCAGTTACATTGTATTACTAAACTCGAAGATAAATTTGAGTCGAAGATTATTGAAGCAGTTAGATTTGTGCCTTTGGTAGCTGGAGACATTATTTGAAAAAATTGAGAACAAAAAGTGGCTATATAAGTGTTGCCGCCAGAGGTATTTTAATGGGTGCAGCGGATGCCGTACCGGGCGTATCTGGTGGCACTATTGCTTTTATTACAGGCATTTATGAAGAACTTATTTATTCACTTAAACAATGTGGCGTCAGTGCTCTGAAAATGTTGTTCCAAGAAGGCCTTAAGTCTACTTGGCAACATATTAACGGTGGGTTTTTACTGGCGTTATTCAGCGGCATTATCATCAGTATCTTAAGCATATCTGGTGTGGTGCTATATCTTCTGGCCAACTATCCAATATTGTTATGGTCATTTTTCTTTGGACTGATATTAGCGGCAGTTTGGTCCGTTATCCGCCATATAGATAAATGGCGGATAGGTGTCATTGTGGCCTTTTTAATGGGTACACTTAGTGCGTTTCTTATCACAACTATTAGTCCTACTACTATTGAAACAACGCCGTTCATTGTATTTTTATCTGGCATGATTGCTATTTGTGCAATGATTCTACCGGGTATATCGGGTAGCTTTATACTGCTGCTACTGGGTATGTATGCGCCTATGTTAACAGCGGTAAAGGAATTACAATTAGTCACTTTGTGTACATTTGCCGGTGGCTGTGTGGCAGGTTTATTAAGTTTCTCACACGTATTAAGCTGGATGTTTCAGCATTATAAAACAATGACCTTATCCTTATTAGGTGGTTTTATGCTGGGCTCTTTAAACAAAATTTGGCCTTGGAAGCAAACGATAGAGTCAATGATTGATCGCCACGGTAAAGAAATACCTTTAGTGCAAAACAATATATTGCCACACACGTTTGAAACATTAAATACTCAACCTGCATATATGTGGTTCGCCATTATGTTGATGATTTTAGGTGTGGCGATGGTTATTGTATTGGAAAAAGTAGGTCAAAAGCATATTAATGATTGATGAATATATAGAGCTGAAAAGTGGTTTCGCTTAAAAGTCTTTCTCTCTGTTTAGGGATCCTATTGTGCTGTATTGTAAATTTAAGTTGCTCAAGCCGCAGACAACCCGCACCTGTTTCTGAACTTTATCAAGGCAAAACCTTTAGAGACTTCAAACAGCAGGCTTATTCAGCAAGTACTTATCAAGTCAAAGCTGGTGATACCCTGTATTCTATTGCTTGGTATTCTGGCAACGACTATAAAGACTTAGCAATAATAAATAAAATCTCACCTCCCTACCAGATACAGCCTGGGCAAATTTTGAATCTAATCAAATTGCCGAAGACAGTAAAATCAAAAGTAAATAAAAGTAGTGGTCCAACTTCAAAAGTAATCATAAACCAATCTATTGACCCCCCGAAAAAGCAGGCGTATGGTAAACGTGTACAAAAATCAATCAAGGCACCAGTTGCAACTGTTCTCGGTCAGTTTCCTACTCGAGTTAAGAGTTGGCAGTGGCCTACCACCGAACTTGTCACACGGGGTTTTTCGGCTAAGGAGCGAGGCAACAAAGGCTTAGATTTTTCAGGGGAACTTGGGCTCTCAATTTTGGCGGCCGCTGATGGGAAAGTAGTATATACAGGCGATGCGTTACGTGGGTTTGGAAAACTGATCATCATCAAACATTCCGACGCTTACTTAACTGCCTATGCACATAATGACAATATGTTAGTAAAAGAACAGCAGTGGGTAAGGGCAGGCCAAAAAATTGCCACTATGGGTAGAAGTGGGACCGATAAGGTCAAGCTTCATTTTGAAGTAAGGTACAAAGGAAAATCTGTTGATCCTTTGCGCTATCTCCCTAGCAGATAACAATAATAACAATAATAAAGTATATAAGGAGAAGTTGGAAAAAACTACCGTTAAGGAATCGTGATTATGAGTCAAGAAAAAACAGTTACAGTCGAAGTCAATGCTCTCAGCGATATTGAAAATGCCGTTGAGCCGAAGCTTTCTAAAATCCAGAAGAAGGCTGAAGAAAAATCAGAGGATACATTACCAAACAAACAAGATACTTCTAAAAACCTTGATGCCACTCAACTATATTTAGGTGAAATTGGATTTTCTCCATTATTATCTGCCGAAGAAGAGGTCTATTTTTCACGGCGGGCTTTGAAAGGCAACGTAGCATCACGCAAACGTATGATCGTCAGTAACTTACGCTTAGTAGTCAAGATAGCTAGGCGTTACAATAACCGTGGTCTTGCTTTACTCGACTTAGTTGAAGAAGGCAATCTAGGTCTGATTAGAGCTGTCGAGAAATTTGACCCTGAACGGGGCTTTAGATTCTCTACTTATGCCACTTGGTGGATAAGGCAAACAATAGAACGGGCAATTATGAATCAGACTCGTACTATTCGTCTACCCATTCATGTGGTGAAAGAGTTAAATGTCTACTTGCGAGCTGCTAGAGAGCTGTCTCAAAAACTCGACCACGAGCCTACTGCAGAGGAAATTGCTGATTCCCTTGATAAGCCAGTTCGCGACGTCACCAAAATGTTACGCTTAAACGAAAAAATCACCTCTGTTGATACACCTATAGGGGGTGAAAACGATAAAGTTCTATTGGATGTTATAGCCGATGATGATGGCCATGGACCTGAGGAAGATTTACAAGACTCAGATATCAAATTAAATATTATCAAGTGGTTAGAAGACCTTAATCCTAAACAACGCGAAGTATTAGCAAGACGCTTCGGGCTACTTGGTTATGAGCCTTCAACCTTGGAAGATGTAGGCGTAGAAATTGGTCTGACTCGTGAAAGAGTCCGGCAGATACAGGTAGAAGCGCTTCGCCGCCTCAAAGATATGCTAGGTCACAAGGGATTAGATTTAGAATCCTTATTTAATAAACTGACTTAGGCTATGCATAGGTGCAAACGCAGGAAAGGCCTCATATGAGGTCTTTTTTAATAAACTAGCCACTGAATTAAGTGTCCACCCTACATGTTACTACCTGCATTTGATATTTATAAGGTCACTACCCCACTTTAAAAAGCACAAATAGATAACATTCGCTAGATAGTATTTAACTAAGTAGTATTCACTATTAATTTTGCTTCTCAAAAGAATCCGTCTATGAACTCCACAATCAGATTAGTCCTTTCAGCTGTTATCTCGTTTAGTTTCTACTTTGCTTGGTCATATTGGGCCAATAGTATGGCTACGGATGATCAGGAATTGGTACTTAGATCTGCATTGGTACAAGGAACACTAAGCGCCGTAATTACACTGTTATTTACTTTTATTTTAGAAAAATCTGTATCTAAATTTGGTGAGAGCTACCTATCTTTAATGTTTGTGGTGCCCATTATCTGCACTGTCCACTCCAAAACTTCTCAAAATATTGCTATTTTTAGGACTTTTAAAAGCGTACTCGATAATTCTGCCAAATATCTAAGTAACAATCCTATACCTGGAAGTCTGTTAGCGCCTTTGTTGCCTATTGCAATCCAGTCTAGTATTGCCATCTGTGTTAATTGGATTAACCAGACACCTAATTTATGGCTGACTGTGGCCCCTAGTATATTAATCACTGCTATTTACGGTTATGTGTACACCTACAGCTTGCTGTCAAAGCCTAAACAGCCTGTTTTACCAGAGTAACAAAATGATAAACATAGGGATTCGATGGCTCAGGTTGATGAACTTCATGCTCTATTTCTTGCCAATCATACTTTGCAGCATAATCAGGGAAGTAGGTATCTCCGTCAACCTGTAACTCAATGTGAGTCAGGTAAAGTCGATGACAAAATGCTAGAAAGTGTTTATAAATGGTGCCTCCACCAACTATCATCACCTCGGGGGTCTCAATTTTATGTTGCTCGCAATGCTCTGTAGCAACAGCGATAGCCTGTTCACAACTATGTACTACAGTTGCATCTGCAAGCGTAAAGTTAACATCATTACTAACGACTATGTTTAGGCGGCCAGGTAAAGCTCTACCGATAGAAGTGTAAGTTTTACGACCCATTATAATAGGCTTACCTAAAGTAATCTTTTTAAAATGTTTAAGATCTGCAGGCAGACGCCAAGGCATAGCATTGTCGGCACCAATAACACGGTTATTGGCCATCGCGGCAATCATTGAAATTTGTATCATATTAAAGTGTACGCTTTTAAAATAATGAGAAAAGTTAACGCGGTATGTAAGAGTTAGCCGAAGTCAGAAATACATCTTCTGACGTCATGCTTGCTATTCAATCGATAACTATCTTTTGGTGTAAACAACTTCTACGCCAGAATCATCGTCATCATCATCGCCGAAGTCATCGTCATCGTAAGCGCCTTCGATCGTATCTTTGTGATAGGTATCCCATTTGAACCCTGACTCTTCGTCCTTAATTTCAGGCTCAACTTCCACTGGCAATGTTTCAATAAAGTCCATAGCTTTCATACACAATGCGTGTGTTCCTAATTTCTGGAATGCAGAAATTTGGAAGTACTCACCTTGCCATTCAAGTGCGTCAGCAATTTGCTTACACAATTCGTTAGCTTCTTCTGTAAGCATCAAATCTATTTTATTGAATACTAACCAACGTGGTTTAGACGCTAGTTTTGGACTATATTTTTCAAGCTCTGCGACAATGGCTTTAGCATTTTCAACAGGATCTGAGCCGTCTGACGGCATCAAGTCCACTAAATGTAACAATACCCGGCAACGCTCTAAATGCTTTAAAAACTGAATACCAAGACCTGCACCTTCAGCAGCACCTTCAATCAAGCCAGGGATATCAGCGATAACAAAACTGCGCATAGAATCTAAACGTACTACACCCAGATTGGGTACCAATGTAGTGAACGGATAGTCAGCTACTTTAGGTTTAGCGGCTGAAACACTGCGGATAAAGGTAGATTTTCCAGCATTAGGCATACCGAGTAGTCCTACGTCAGCAAGCAATAGAAGCTCTAATCTTAGGTGTCTGACTTCACCCGGCGTACCGTCAGATTTTTGTCTTGGAGCACGGTTAGTACTGGTCTTAAAACGAGCATTACCTAAGCCATGAAAACCGCCTTGAGCCACTTTCATGCGCTGCATATGCTTGGTTAAATCGCCTAGCACCTCACCCGTCTCACTGTCAGTCGCGCGGGTTCCAACGGGCACTTTCACTTCTAAGTCAACACCGCCTCTGCCAGTACAATTAGCACTTTGACCCTTTTTGCCGTGCTCGGCACGATGAAATCGTTCAAAGCGGTAATCTATCAAGGTGTTCAAGTTTTCATCTGCAACTAAATAGATGCTTCCGCCATCACCACCATCACCACCGTCAGGACCACCATCAGGCACGTATTTCTCGCGGCGAAAACCGACTACACCATTACCGCCATTACCTGCATCAACACGGATATCAGCTTCATCTACAAATTTCATTACTTAACGACACCTTGAATGTTACTCGACTGAGCTCAGTATAGTCTGTTGAATCCTTAAATGAATTCACTTTTTTACAGCTCAACAAAAAGCCCCGCATAAAGCGGGGCTTTTAAAAATCTATGCGCTATCGCTTATTAAGCAACAATGCTCACAAACTTACGATTTTTAGGACCTTTTACTTCAAACTGAACTTTACCATCTGATAAAGCGAATAAAGTATGATCTTTACCGATACCCATATTGCTACCCGCATGGAACTTTGTTCCACGTTGACGCACAATAATGTTTCCGGCTAGAACTGATTCACCACCGTAACGCTTAACACCTAGGCGTTTACTTTCTGAATCACGGCCGTTGTTAGTACTACCACCAGCTTTTTTGTGTGCCATTTGTGTATACTCCTATTAAGCGCTAATACCAGTGATTTTCACTTCTGTGAACCACTGACGATGACCCATTTGGGTACGTGAATGCTTACGACGACGGAACTTGACGATTTTTACTTTATCGCCACGTCCATGCGTTACAACTTCTGCTGTAACTTTGCTACCACTAACAAACGGGGTACCAATTTTTATATCGTCACCATTGCTCACCATTAAGATGTCATCGAATTCAATTGACTCACCTGGAGCCACTTCGATTTTTTCTAGGCGAACGGTTTGGCCTTCAGCCACACGGTGTTGTTTGCCACCACTTTGGAAAACCGCGTACATAATTAAACTCCGCACTGTGTCTCTTGACACTTATATTCAAAAACAGGCCGCGAATTATACGCGAACGGAGATTTCCAAGCAAGGCCATTTCCTAATTAATTTGTATAAATATCAAACGGTTTGGTCTAAACCAAGAATTTTTACGTTATTAAGCAAAAGTGTCACTGGATACGTCGAAAAATTTCTGTAAAATCCGTTTTTAGAAATATAGCGTACAATTGAAGTAGATTCGCAAATGGGTAAAAACGGCAGTATGAAATTAGAAACGATTAACCAACTCGCACATCAAGACATGATGGCAGTCAATGGGCTCATCCAACAACAAGTGGACTCAGAGGTATCGTTGATTAACCAATTAGGTTTTTATATTGTCAACAGCGGTGGCAAGCGTTTACGACCTCTCATGACCATCTTAGCTGCAAGAGCTCTTAATATTCAAACAGAACAACACCATACCTTAGCTACTATAATTGAGTTTATCCATACTGCTACCTTACTTCATGATGATGTAGTCGACGAATCTACTATGCGACGCGGTAAAGAGACAGCTAATGCTGTGTTTGGTAACCAAGCTAGCGTGTTAGTAGGTGACTTTCTTTATACTCGTTCATTCCAAATGATGGTCAGTTTAAAGCGTATGCGTGTGATGGAAATATTATCTAACGCAACCAACGTCATTGCAGAGGGTGAAGTGTTACAGTTGATGAGCTGTAATGAGCCCGACACCAGCGAAGAGAGTTACATGCGGGTAATCTACAGCAAAACAGCTCGATTATTTGAGGCTGCTACTCTACTAGCTGCAGTGTTGACTGACCAAAATGAAGAAATTGAATTCGCGATGCAAGAGTATGGAAAATATATAGGTACTGCATTTCAACTTATTGACGATATTTTAGACTACGCTGCTGACCCTCAAGAAATGGGTAAAAATGTGGGTGACGATCTCGCTGAGGGCAAACCAACACTACCTTTACTGTACGCAATGTGGCATGGAACTGAGAAGCAAAAAACACTGATTAGAGAAGCCATCGAAACCGGTAATGGGTTGAGCAACTTTGCTGAAATCATGTTGGCAATGAAGCAAACTGGCGCATTGGCATACACAAAAAAACTTGCGGTTGATGCATCTGATAAAGCGATTAAAGCCTTGGACAATGTTCCCAATTCAGAATATAAAGATGCCCTAATAGGGTTAGCCGGTATCGCCTCACAGCGAGCGGCTTAAGTAATCTCACTCAGTTTTTTTTATTTTGAAAGGCTCAAGCATACTCAGTACCTAAGTTGAATATTCTTATAAAATCATCGTTATAGATATGCTTTACCTGCTAAAAAAAGCTGCTGATTTGCATTTTACAAGTGAATTTGAACAGCTTCTTTAAGTGTTTATTTATAGCTCGTGCAATTCTTTATAGTTAGCGCACTAAAGAAATTTTATGTTTGTGTTTATGTTTATGTTTATGTTTATGTTTATGTTGGCGATTTTAATACTAAAACCGTTTAAGCCACCCAGTTAAAGACCCGTTTCATCGTAGAATTTTTCTTTCTAAACTGGATTAACATTGCTTAAGAATTGAAAAAATCATCACACGAAAAGTCGTCATACGTGGGATGTTTTAATAGCTTTGACCGTTTGGTTTGAAATAGCTTGATTACTCAAGACGATTACATCGCTCAGCACATCATTCTATTATAGAACCTTTGAAGCTAAATCTAGTTTTGTTCTAAAATCAAAAGGACAGCTTATTGAGGTTGTTACAAAATGGGATACAATCTGTAAGAATCATGGTCTTTTAAACATTGCGTAAGATGAGCGAGACTAAAATAAAAAATACCCTGAACGAACATGACCTTTCTTTTAATCTCCTTGTACTTTCATTAAAATTCAGTGCGCAGCTACTTGTTGACATTAGTTCGACTAAACTTTTTGAAAGTAAGATAAGAGCAATAAACGTAGCTTCGCCTGAACAGTTTTTGCTTTATGGTGAGCACTAAAAAGTAGCTTTTGTTGCAGACATTTACAACAATAAATTAGTAGTAAATAGATAGCTCAATTAGATATATTATTACCTAGAATAATATAATAGGTATGATACTTTACAATTTTTGATAGCACCTATAACAATGACATTATGCTCTAAACAACTGATTTTTAATGTTATATCAATCTCTAATGCTGAAGTGGCAGAATATCAAATTGTGGCTCATGTAAAAAATATTGAAAATAGAAACAATTCAATTTGGTCTGCTCAATGTGAGTTGTAAGTCAAATAATATACTCTATTGACCATACTTTTAACTTACGTATAGTGTCTCTCGGAAGGTTCACTACCTTTTACAATCAAAGTCGTTTAAACGACAACACAAAACTAAAATTGTGGTCCAGGGAGACATACATGTTTACAAGTACAAAATTGGCTAAGTCGATTCGCTTAGCTATGGCCGTTGGTGTAGCGTCGACAGCTTTAATTGCATCAAATGCAGTTTTTGCTCAAGAAACACCTAGCGCAGAAGAAGCATCTATATCAGTTGAAAAAATAACAGTTACTGGCTCACGTATTAAACGTGCAGAGCTTGATTCAAATACACCTGTGTTCACTTTTACTGGTGAAGATTTATCTGTTCGTGGTTTTACTAACGTTGCTGATTTACTTAATCAGTCACCTCTGTTCAGTGGTTCACAAACAGGTGAAGGCGGCCAAGATAGTTTTAACGCAGGCCAAAACCAAATTAACCTATTTGACTTAGGCACCCAAAGAACACTAACACTTGTCAACGGAAGAAGACTTGTATCTTCTCAATCAGCCCAATCGGGTGGTTCACAAGTTGATTTGAACGCTATACCTACAGCACTTATCGAACGTATCGAAACTGTGCCTATTACCGGTGCTGCAACTTACGGTGCGGATGCAATAGCCGGAACGGTAAACATTATTCTAAAAACAGATTACGAAGGTTTTGAAGTTAATACCCAGTATGGAGACAACGAAAACGGTAATGCTAGAACTTTTCAAGTCAGTACACTTGGAGGAGGTAATTTTGCCGAAGGTAGAGGTAACATTACTTTTGGTATGGAATATACGAAGGAAGATGGACTGCTCAAATGTGATCAAGATTTTCTTTGTATTGACAATCCGGGACTTGATTCTACACAAAATAAATTCTTAGATTTAGATGGCGATGGCCAACCAGACGACATTGATGGTGATGGTGAACCTGATCTTCAGTCTGTTCGTCTTTCTCTTAATGAAATAAGACTCGCCTTGTTTACAGACAGCGGCGCTATTACTCCTGCCGGTGGTCGTGACCGTTTTTTACCTGGTTTTGGTCTTGGTTCGTTTCCTGACGGTAATTTTTATGAATTCACTCCAGGTGGTGATTTGGTTACATGTGAAGCTGGGCCAGCAAACGCCAGCTCTATTAGAACTGTCGGATCTGATGTATGTGGTAGTGATTTCTTTGATGCTGTGACACAAATCCGTTCACCAGTGAGTCGCTTTAATACTTACGGATCGTTTAGATTTGACGTAAGTGACGATATTACGTTCAAGCAAGATTTAATTTATTCAAATACCAAAGGTACTGAATTAGTTAACCAAGGTGGCTTTCAAACTGGTTTCTTTGGAGGAACGTCTTCTGCCATAACAATGAACATCAACAACCCATTGTTGTCCGAACAAGCTCGTAACGTAATCACAAATACAGGGCACACTCCAGAAACCTTCGGAGTACAACGTTTTAATAATGATTTACTACGTAATGGTGGCAATTCAAACGAGACCCATATTTGGCGTGTTTCCAACATCCTAGAAGGGGCTTTTGAAGCATTTAATCGCGACTTTTATTGGGATGTATCGGTAGTTCATGGTCGTTCAGATATTTCGGTAGAATCCAGTGGTATTGTTGACGGGCGTTTTCTTAACGCAGTAGATGCTAGAACTATTGATGATACCTTACTAGAACAAATTCGATTACAAAATCCTGAAGATCCTGACAATGTAGAATTAGCAGACCTTGATGCTGCTCTTGTAGCGCTACAAGATTCTAACGGTGGTTTTACAGCTAACTTCAATCGTGGTGATGCAATTTGTGGCGCATATGCCGATCTCGCAGCAGGTACATTGACAGGATTCAATGACAGAGCATCTGGCTCTGGCTTAGTAGATGAAGATTTACCCTTCCTCGATGGATGTGTACCTCTAAGCTTATTTGGCCAAACAGCATCTGATGAAGCACTCGACTTTATTACCGGTGGTTCTCAGTTGTCTAAAGCGAGTAATATTCAAGCTGTCTATACTGCGAATATCGGCGGTACGATAATGGAGCTGCCTGCCGGTGCGCTTGACTTCGTAGTGGGTACTGAACGACGTATAGAAAAAGGAAATTTCCTTCCATCAGTCGGTTTACGTGTACCGATCACGCGTTCAAGTATTTCACGTCCTGTTAAAGGTGGATTCGAAACAGAAGAATACTATGCCGAAGTAGCGGTACCTATTATTTCAAGTGATATGGATGTTCCGTTTATTAAATCTTTTGAGTTAAGTGGTGCTTACAGGATCCAAGACTTCACTACAAACGCCCCTGCCGGTTTCGATAACCGCACAACTGACGCTGATGTTTATCAAGCCAGCTTAAAGTGGGGAGTAAATGACGATATAGCGATACGAGCTACACTTGCATCAGCCTTCCGTAATCCGTCAATTAATGAATTGTTTCAACCTGAGCAGCAAACGTTTATTTCAGGTGATGACCCCTGTGACAATCGTACTGTTGGTTTAGGACCGAATCCATCGGTGCGTAAAGCAAACTGTGAATCAATTGGTATAGATACAACCACTTTCGATTCAAGTATTCAAAATGGTACTATTTCTGGTGGTGTAGTTTCTGGAAATCCAGATTTGGAACCTGAAAACAATGATTCGTATTCTTTTGGATTTATATACACGCCAGAGTATGTTGAAGGTCTTGAGCTTGCTGTAGATTATTACAACCTTGAAATTGAAGATTACATCGCAGATGTTGACTTTGAAACTCAAGCGGCAACTTGTTTTGACTCAAACAACTTTCCAAACGAATCAGCGTGTAACTCGTTTGTTAGAGATGGGAATAATCAAGTTATCGCAGCACGCCAGGGGCCTGCAAACGTAGCAGTATCTACCTTTGAATCTGTAACTATCAGGGCTTTCTACACGTTTGATTTAGCTGATATGGGAAGCGTTTCGATTGATGCGTTTACTCAACATAATATCACTAACGAATTTCAAGCGACCGTTGACTCTGAACTTACTGAAGATGTAGGTGACTTTGGTGACCCAAGATGGATCGGTACAGTGGATACAACTTGGATATACGAAGATTTTCTTGTGAGCCACAGAATGCGTTGGCAAGATGCTGTAAAAATTGATGCTCTAGATCAGACATTATATTCTGCTGATTACACTGAAGATGCTGATGGGGTATATTCAGGAAACTTTGGTAATGAGACTGAAGCTCGTTTTATTCACGATTTAAGCGTTAGCTACACTATGAATGAATCAACTTCGATTCAGTTGAATGTTCTAAACTTACTTGATCGCAAGCCAGACGGTGCTGGCACTATCGGTTTTTCAGCAGGTCACTTTGGACTTGACGAAAGACTAGGCCGTAGAATGAGTGTTCGTTTTAACGCGAAATTTTAAGCAAAAACATACCTATTAATAATTAGTAGGCTAAACCCACGAATTCTATATTTGTGGGTTTTTTTTGCTTATTTTATAAGGTGTAAGCTGTTTGGCAACAAGCTTGAAGGCTAATCTATCAACACAAAAAGATTACTGAGCTGATATAAGCCAGTTATGCCTAACCAGATGGCGCAACTAAATCGTTATCGGTTAACGAAACTGAATATCAACCAATCACCATTCAAGCACTTCAAGCACTTCAAGCACTTCAAGCACTTCAAGCACAGTGACTGTAGCGATAACCAAGCACGTATCCTTAACTATTTACATGTCTGCGTGTCTGCAAAACCTAACTTAATACTCAGTCAGATGTCTCTACATGGTTATTATTTTCTGTTTTTCTGCGTATTGCATGACCGATACTAAATTCCGTTCACTTTTATGACAAACTTACATTATGCAACGACTGCGTTTTCTTGAACATTCAATCTCTGGTTTCATTAAATAATCTTGAAAGACTAATCGCAGAGTAGCTTATAAAGTTTTAAAACATCAAAAAAATATTAATATGGATAAAATAATTATGGAAGTCATTGGCTTATATTCAGGGCAATTGACCAGTATTGGTGAAAAATGCAGTCCAACTGGGATCTATAAACAATCAATATCGCAAGTATCTGTTAATGAACTGGGGATCATAGGTGACATTCAAGCTGATAAGCGATTTCACGGTGGTCATGAGAAAGCGTTGCATCAGTACGCATTAAGCAGCTATGCAAAAATAATCAAACGCTATCCTACTCTTCATCAACAGGCTAGGTCTGGAATGATAGGTGAAAACCTCTCTGTTACGGATATGAACGAGTGCAATGTATGTATTGGTGATATTTACAAAGTAGGTAGCGCTATATTACAAGTTAGTTCGCCGCGTATCCCTTGTTGGAAAATTAATGCTAAGTTTGAGCAACCTGAGTTACATCAATTTATTAGTCAACATAGACTCAACGGCTGGTATTATCGAGTGCTGCAAGCAGGTGATATAACACTAAGTGATGTATTTCTTTTACATCAAAGACCTAATGCCGACGTCACTGTCGATACTATGCTTAAGGTTATTAATACCAAAGCTGAAAAACAGCTAGTTGAACTAGCGACCAATGCTATTGGTCTTGATCCTGAATGGCAAGAACGGCTTCAAAAAGAATATCAAATGAATTAGAAAATGAGGTGAGCACATAAACGTCTTCAAAAAGACAAGTTGTGATTTTGAGAATTATACTATTTTAATATTGAGTGTGGCTCAAAGAAGCTTACGAACAAGTAAAAAACGGTTGTGATACCCACCCAAAATCTTGGAGATAAAAAAATACCGCTAGAATTAGCGGTATTTTTAGATACTCATAATACAAGTAACAATTAAGCTTCTTGGATTATAACCAACTTGATGGTGGTAGTAACGTCTGAGTGAATCTGCAAATTAATTTCGAATTCGCCTGTTTCACGTAAAGTACCAACGGGTAATTTAACTTCAGATTTTGTTACTGCAACACCAGCAGCAGTAATAGCATCGGCAATGTCGCGTGTACCAACAGAACCAAACAACTTACCTTCGTCACCGGCAGGAGAAGCAATAGTGACTTCACCTAAGGCGGCGATTTTATCTGCACGAGCTTGTGCAGCAAACAGTTGGTCAGCAATCTTAGCTTCCAACTCGGCACGGCGCTGTTCAAATTTGTCTACGTTAGCTCTAGTAGCGGGAACTGCTTTACCTTGCGGAAACAAGAAGTTACGCGCATAACCTGATTTTACGGTGACTTTGTCACCCAAGCCGCCTAGGTTAGCGACTTTGTCTAATAGTATGATTTCCATCTTTGCTACCTACGATTACTTGTGAGAATCAGTATATGGAAGCAACGCCAAGAAGCGCGCACGCTTAATTGCAGTTGACAACTGACGCTGATACTTCGCGCTAGTTCCAGTAATACGGCTAGGTACAATTTTACCACTTTCAGTGATGTAGTTTTTCAACATAGCGATGTCTTTGAAATCTATCGCAGGAGCATCAGCAGCAGAAAAACGACAGAACTTACGACGTCTAAAAAAACGAGCCATTATTTATCCCCTTCTTCTGCAGGAGCTGGAGCGGCTGTTTCTTCAACGGCAGCAACGGGCTTTTCAGCAGATTTTTCAAAAGGTTTTTCATCACGCTTTTCACGACGTTCTTCTTTAGCCATAGGAGACTGTTCAGTCACAGCATCTTTGGTACGCATAACAAGGTTACGCAAAACAACATCATTAAAACGGAAAGCAGTCTCTAGTTCTTCAACAGCTTCAGCAGTCGCTTCGCAGTTTAATAAAACATAGTGTGCTTTATGAAGTTTATTGATTGGGTAAGCCAATTGACGGCGGCCCCAATCTTCCAAGCGGTGAATAATGCCGCCGTCTTGGGTAAGAATTCCAGTATAACGCTCGATCATACCTGGAACTTGTTCACTCTGGTCAGGGTGAACCATAAATACGATTTCATAATGACGCATATATGTTGCTCCTCACGGTTGTAGCCTCGATAGCACAGTCAAGCTATATAGAGACAAGGAACTAAAAGTAGTGACTGTTTTAAGCGGCGCGAATTGTATATAAACTGGGCTTTTTGTACAACATTTATTTGACTTTCAGCCACTAAAAAGATGATTTTTCAGATATTCAGAAAAAACAGAGTGAATTACTCAGCGATTCACATAACTTCACATAACTTCATATGCCTACGGGATTTTTTTAAATATCTATTTCATATATCAAGCGTGTGTTAAAAGTCTCAGTTGTAAAGAGCCATGGGGCCAATTCCACCGAGTGCAAATCCTTTGAGGTAGTCACAACCTCAAAAAACTTCATACAACAAAATTTTACATTAATTTCACTAACTGTATTTTTTTGATGTAATAGCCACATCCAAGGCGCAAGGATGATTTGTAGATCCAAGGTCAAAATCAAAGTAGAAAATGTCACGGTGAGTAACGTGCTTGCGTACAGTGCCCAAATTAGGGATGCTAGGTTTTCTACTCGAGCAATAATGGTAAAAAATGCCGTATTTTAATTTAGGAATTTGATGCGTTTATTTAAAATCGATGCGGTAGATTGGCTCTCCACGCTTGCGTCGGGTAGTGTGGACTTGGTTATCACAGATCCACCTTATGAATCCCTAGAAAAGCATAGAAAAGCATAGAAAAGCATAGAAAAGTAGGTACTACTACTCGCTTAAAAGTGAGTCAATCTTCGAGCAATCAATGGTTTGAAATTTTTCCAAATACCCGTTTCGAAAGTTTACTCAAAGAAATCTATCGAGTACTCAGTAGCAACTCTCATTTCTATTTATTTTGCGACCAAGAGACCATGTTTTTTGTGAAACCTATCGCTGAAAAAATTGGCTTTAAGTTTTGGAAAGCTATTATTTGGGATAAAGTGAACATAGGAATGGGCTATCACTACCGTTCAAGACATGAATTTATACTGTTTTTCGAAAAAGGTAAAAGAAAGCTTAATGACTTAAGTATTCCTGACGTTCTTACCTATAAAAGGATTTATAGAGGCTACCCAACTGAGAAGCCAGTTGCACTGCTCGAAGTATTGGTTAAGCAAAGTTCAAACCGAGGCGAACTAATAGTTGACCCCTTTTTTGGCTCTGGTTCGACTCTATCTGCAGCTAAAAATTGTGGCAGAGAATACTTTGGTAATGATGTATCTGATGGCGCGCATAATTACTTTAAAAAGCGAGAGCAGGATTAATTCATGTAGGGTTTGTACTACATTATCTGCAGCTGTAACCATCTGGACCACCTAGTCACAATATACACACCTCTGATTTGCTTTGGCTATTTGGCTCGCTGCTTACTTTTGTGGGCTTAGTAACAAAATAATTATGCTGGGCTTTGTTGCATTTTAACTGGACTGGACTGGACTGGACTGGATTGGATTGGATTGGATTGGATTGGATTAGATTGGATTGAAATGTGCTGCGCTACAGTAGGTAGCGGTAAGCGCAGCACATAACCCTAAAAAGAAATATTACCTTCCTGCGACTTTTTCTTCACTTTCCCACAAGCGCCACGCCACACCTAGTCCGTAGGCATAAGTACTATTGTCTCTAAACAGCGGGCTATCTTTGTTTGCGGCGCCTGAATGCACAGAAGCCCGAGCAAAAGTAAAAATACGAATATTTTGCGTAGCGTTAAATGAAAGACCAATAGATAAATCTGTACCTAGATAGCCACTTTTTGCATCATAAGCTGAACGCTGCTCAGTCACAAAATCACTATCAACTTGGTAGAAGTAATCATGTAATTTTTCAGTTGCCCATGTGGGTGACAAGCTGACAGACAAAGCTGTTTTGTCGTTTAACCAACCTCGTTGCCGGTAACTAAACATAGGTTGCAGCACATACCCACGGCTATCAATACCTGAAAAATCAGTCGAAAACACGGCGCGAGCTTGCAAATTTAAGAATAACTCTGCTTTACCATGTTGCTCAAATTCAAATTTTGATAACCGCAACTTAAGTTGTGGACCTAACTCAAAAATAAAGTCTAGATCGGGCATATCTACCCTAGCCTCGTTGTCTTCTGAATTAGCATTAAAAGAACCTGCTAATGATAAGTCCAGTTCATACCAACTTTTATCTATTGCTACTGCTCTAGCAATAGAACCGTCACCTATACGCAATGTTTCACCACGATAAACCAAATAAGGAGTAGCAATAATATTGGTCTGTCTTTGATCAGCAGCTGGGTATTCTGGCGAGTTAAAAACAGCGGCAAACGCACCTACCTCCATTATGGGTCGCATATCATCTTCTAAAACAATCTCTTGCTGTGCTCTAGTACCGGCACTTACGGTAATAATAAGCACTACTGCTAAATACTTTATTAAATAAAACCAACTATTACTTCCGATGATCCCTAGCAAAATTTATCCTCTTGTAAACAACCGCTCTTACTTGTCAGATGTTTACTTTGTGGTGTGAGCAAAAGATCCTATATCTACAGCCCAATAAAAAGTTATCTCGTTAGCTTATGTCAAATTTATGTAGGAAAACATCGTATTTATTTTACTTTATTATAAAAAAAGCCTTGAGATCATTTCTGCTAGCCCCATCTCATGTCGCAGAATTAAGTTCTAATAAAACAGAATTCTAAGCAGACGATGCGTCTTCTGCTTAATCACCGCCTTTAATTAAAAGGCACATAGCATTATTAACATTGGAATTTTCAGGAGATTTGAGAATGGCAATTCGTCCTTTGAACGATCGCGTTATCGTTAAGCGTCACGAACAAGAAAGCAAGTCTGCAGGTGGTATTGTATTAACAGGCTCTGCAGCAGAAAAATCAACTCGCGGCGAAGTTATCGCTGTAGGTAATGGCCGTGTATTAGACAATGGCGACGTTAAAGCAGTCGACGTTAAAATCGGTGACATCGTAATTTTCAACGATGGCTATGGGGTTAAAACTGAAAAGTTAGACGGCGAAGAAGTGCTTATCCTTAGTGAAAGCGACATCTTAGCAGTCGTCGAATAAACCCAATCCACTAACAGAATTTTGAGGAATTATTATCATGGCAGCTAAAGAAGTTCGTTTTTCTGATGACGCTCGCGCAAAAATGCTTGCTGGCGTTAACGTATTAGCAAACGCAGTAAAAGTAACACTCGGTCCTAAAGGCCGTCACGTTGTATTAGACAAATCATTCGGTGCTCCAACCATCACTAAAGATGGTGTATCAGTTGCGAAAGAAATCGAACTTGCTGATAAATTTGAAAACATGGGCGCTCAAATGGTTAAGGAAGTTGCTTCCAAGGCCAATGATGAAGCCGGTGACGGAACAACAACTGCAACAGTGCTGGCTCAAGCTATCGTAACTGAAGGCTTAAAATCAGTGGCTGCGGGCATGAACCCAATGGATCTTAAACGTGGTATCGACAAAGCAGTGATTGCTGCAGTTGCTGCCCTAAAAGAGCTATCCGTACCATGTGCTGACAATAAAGCGATTGCTCAGGTAGGTACTATTTCTGCTAACTCTGATCTTGAAGTAGGCGAGCTAATCGCTGAAGCAATGGAAAAAGTCGGCAAAGAAGGCGTCATCACTGTAGAAGAAGGCCAAGCACTTCAAAATGAACTTGAAGTAGTTGAAGGTATGCAGTTCGACCGCGGTTACTTGTCTCCATATTTCATGAACAACCAAGAAAATGGCACAGTTGAATTAGATAACCCATTCATTTTATTGGTTGACAAAAAAGTCACCAACATTCGTGAAATGTTACCTACTCTTGAAGCTGTAGCAAAGGCTTCTAAGCCTCTTCTACTTATCGCAGAAGATGTTGAAGGCGAAGCGCTAGCAACACTTGTTGTTAACAACATGCGCGGTATCGTGAAAGTTGCAGCAGTAAAAGCACCTGGTTTCGGCGACCGTCGTAAAGCCATGCTACAAGACATTGCGACCTTAACTGGTGGTACTGTGATTTCTGAAGAAATTGGTCTTGAGCTTGAAAAAGTGACGTTGGAAGATCTTGGTACGGCTAAACGCGTCGTGGTAAACAAAGACAATACAATTATTGTTGATGGCGCTGGTGAAGAAGATGCAATTAGAGGACGTATTACACAACTACGTGCACAAATTGAAGAGTCTACTTCAGATTATGATAAAGAAAAGCTTCAAGAACGTCTTGCTAAATTAGCTGGCGGCGTCGCAGTCATTAAAGTTGGCGCAGCTACTGAAGTTGAAATGAAAGAGAAAAAAGCCCGCGTTGAAGATGCCCTTCATGCTACTCGTGCAGCAGTCGAAGAAGGTGTGGTACCCGGTGGTGGTGTTGCTTTAGTTAGAGCTGCACACTCAGTAGGCACACTTAAAGGCGACAACGAAGACCAAACACACGGTATCAAGTTATTGTTACGTGCCATGGAAGCGCCAATGCGTCAAATCGCTGCTAACGCCGGTGCTGAAGCATCCGTCGTCACCAATGCAGTTAAAAAGGGTGAAGGCAACTTTGGCTTTAACGCAGCCAACGATACCTACGGCGATATGATAGAAATGGGTATTCTAGACCCAACTAAAGTGGTTCGTTCAGCACTACAGTTCGCTGCATCAATCGCAAGCTTGATGATCACTACCGAGTGTATGATCACTGATGCACCACAAGACGCTGCACCAGCCATGCCTGATATGGGCGGAATGGGTGGAATGGGCGGTATGATGTAAAAACTGCCGGGTCTACCTCTCAGTTTTAACAACAACGCTTGATATTAAAAACCCAGTAAAATAGTATTTTACTGGGTTTTTCTTTGTTCAAAGTCGCTGTGTACCAAACAGATTTTTGTGTATTTTTGTATGTATTCGCATACCTTTACGTACTTTTGAGTATGTTTGTGTGCTTTAAAAAAAGCGATGCGCATGTTAGAAAGATTTCTGCAGTCCAGTTTTGTAATTTTTAAGTTTGCAAGCTAGGCAGCATATCCCTAACAGAATATGGACCGAGTCAGTGCTGAAACATTTGCCAATATGCTTTTCCACCTCTTTGAATATTAGCTTTAATGCCTTTTAGGAAAAGAGACTCACAACAAAGCAAAAAGATTAAATTTAGCTTCAAAATTTAAACGTAGAACTCTTAGCGTAGGATTCTCAGCGTCGATATTACCCTAGAATAACAGCCAGTACATTACGGTATAGATGGTTCAATATTGAATATATTACCCAAGCGTGATTAAGCTCCTCCATTGATTTAACGAATGTAGAGTATGATGCGTTGGCTCTCACCTAATGTACTCTGACTTAAAATACTCTGAGACAGAGTACATTCATACTCGTTCTAGCATCCATAAACATAACTATGTTTCCATTCTATAAGTTTAAAACATATACATTTTCTAATCGTATTGATGTTTATTTTAGTTTAGGGTGGATAGCTAGCATTTATATGTGATTTTTACTGTACACAGAGCTGATATGAAAATACTAATTGTGGACGATAGTTTCGAAGATCGTTTTATTATCAAAAAAAAGCTTACAAAAATTGCAACTGCATATCAGTTCATTGAGGCTGAAACGACTCAAGATGCACTGAAACTGATGGAAACAAGTAATTTTGATATTATCTTATTGGACTATTTTCTACCTGGTAATACTGGGTTTGATTTTTTATTAGAAGTTAAAAGCTGTAAACTGTCGAATAAAGCCGCTGTTATCATGATCAGTGGCATTGAAGAGCCTAGCTTGGTCGATAAATGTTTACGGGCTGGCGCGCAAGACTTTCTTAATAAAAAAAATATTACTGCAACAACTCTACAAAGAGCAATTATTCACGCCAATGTTCGAGCTGAATTAGAAACTGAATTAGAACAAAGTTATCAGCAAGCAAAACAAAGTGCCAAAATAAAAAGTGAATTTTTAGCAGCAATGAGTCATGAAATTCGTACACCTATGAACGGTGTATTGGGTATGTTGGAGCTCTTGTTAAATACAAAATTAAATGAAGAACAAAGTAGCTTTACAAAACTGGCTCAAAGCAGCGCGAAATCTTTATTAACCCTACTCAGCGGTATCTTAGACTTTTCAAAAATAGATGCGGGTAAAATGGACCTAGAATTAGTCGACTTTAACCTCAATAACATGTTGCATAAGTTGACTGATACAACAATTTTGCAAGCGCAAAAAAAATCTTTATCTTTAATTTTGGATACTTCTGCTATCGATGCATCACTGGTTATCGGAGATCCTAAGAGACTAAAACAAATACTGAACAACCTTGTTGATAATGCTATTAAATTCACTGAAAAAGGTGAAATTACTATTCGAGCAGAATTGATCTCTAAAGACGAGACGACTTGGCAATTTCATTGTTTGATTACTGACACCGGCTTAGGTATTCCAATAGAAAAGCAGCATCAACTTTTTGACGCATTTACTCAAGTTGATTCTTCGACTACCCGAGTGTATGGCGGGACCGGTATTGGATTGGCCATTGCTAAGAAATTATGTGTTTTAATGAATGGTAATATCTCGGTAAGCAGTGATGAAGGAGTCGGTAGCACTTTCTCTTTTATCGTAGAATTAAAAAAGTCGCATAAATCTCAGTTATTAGCTCCAGAAACAGAGATGAAAAACCTCCATTTATTAGTCGTTGACGATAATCAAACTAACCGAGAGTTGTTATCAGAAAAACTAACTGATTGGGGTGCAAATGTTACTGTAGCCAATAATATGGAGAATGCTCTTTCGATTTGTGAGCAGCGTATCTTAGAAGCTGACAAGCCGTTTTTTGATATTGCGTTTCTAAACACAAAAATGCCTGACGTTGACCAAGATGGACCAGTGCTGGTTCTAAAAAAAGAGCAGCGATTCAGTCAAATGAAGTTTGTTTTGATGACGTCAAATATATCCAAGGTCGATTATCAATATTTTGTTGATTTAGGTTTTAGTAGAAATTCTCTCGAACCACCAAAAACATCTGATTTACGTAATACGCTTCAAGTTATTGCTGAAAACACTCAGGTTTTACAGCCAACACAGCCGCTGGTAAATCACCAAGACCTTCAAGACGTAAAGACAGCAGAATCAGAAAATAGCTTACGTGAAACAGTATGGCCAACTAGTACACATATATTATTAGTTGAAGATAATATGATAAATCTAGAAGTGGCAAAAGGCATACTCAAGGGTTTCAATTTAACGGCTGATACGGCTTCTTGTGGGTTAGAAGCCCTTACGGCTTTACAAAATTCTGAGAGTGAATACCCTTATAATCTAATTTTGATGGACTGCCAAATGCCTAGAATGGATGGCTACGAAACAACCCGTGAAATCCGCAACAACACCGCAGGTGAACGCTATAACAATATACCTATCGTTGCTGTTACGGCAAACGCTATGCAAGGTGATCGCGAAAAGTGTATTGATTCAGGTATGGATGATTATTTGACAAAACCTATTAACATTGAAAATCTGTATGCTCTTTTAAATAAATATTTACTTCAAACTCGTCTACCCACACCACCAAAAAAATAACTGCAAAAAAGTAACTATAAAAACAGCTATAAAAAACTAAACTGAGCGTTGTCATATCCATTGGTTTAATTTACAAAAACTCAGATACTCATCTAATTAAACTGACCCAAATAAATAAGGCTAAATAACTATTTTTACTGTGTGCGCCTTAAATTAAATGTTGTTGAATGATTAAGTGATATCGATTTGAAATAATTGGTCTTACATTAAAGTTGCTTTAATAGCGTTGCTAACTCTCTAATCGAGTATGTTTGAGTCGCAACACCAGAATCAATAGCTGCTTGTGGAAGTGTCGGATCTTTTGCAGTATCGGGCCTTTGAACTACGACTTTACCACCTTTAGCTTTGATTGATGCTAACCCTTGTACCCCATCTCTGCCACCGCCTGTTAGCAGTGCGCCAAGTACGTTTTCAGCGTAACTATTAGCAGCAGATTCCATTAAAACATCTATTGAAGGTCTGGCGTATTCAATCGCGTCCTCGGTGGATAAAGCGTAATGCCGACTATCTACTAAAAGATGATAACCGGCAGGTGCAATAGTAATAGTGTTAGAAAGTATAGGTAACTTATCCATTGCTTCTTGTACTTGTAATCCTGCACTTTTTTGTAGCTGAGCAACTAAATAATCAAACTCTATTGCTGAACGGTGAATAACCACCACAATCGGTATAGTAAATTTTGAAGGCAATAAAGAAAACAACTCGTTTAATGCTTGAACACCTCCTGCACTTGCACCGATAGCTATTAATTGAGTAGTCATTTTTCTCTCAAGTTAATTGTTTTTTTAGTTTTAATATTAGTTTTAGTTTCAACTTTCATTTTCAATCAGTCCTTTGATAGATCCTGTGCTCGCCATCAAGTTCTTTGTACTTATGCTCTAATGGCGTAAATTGTAAACTCTCTTTCATACCTAGAATAAGGATACCAAAACGGCATAAACTGTTATGTAGCAGTTGCAACACTTTATTACGTAATTCTTCATTAAAGTAAATCATCACGTTGCGACACACAATCACATTAAACTCGTTGAAAGAGCCGTCTATGACAAGGTTGTGTTTAGAATAAACTACCGGTTTACGTAAACTGGGAGAAATAATTGCATAACCATTTTTGGCTAAATAATATTCTGAAAATGACCGAGTTCCACCTGATTTTTGGTAGTTCTCAGTATATTCTTGCATAGCGCTTAATGGGATAATCCCTTTTTGAGCTTTATGAATAATGGATTCATTAAAATCTGTTGCATATATTTTACTTTGCTTTGTCAGTTTTTCTTCGTCTAATAATATGCTCATTGAAAAAACCTCTTCCCCTGACGAACAACCAGCATGCCAAATTCGAGTTGAAGGATAGGTACGCAATATCGGTACGACCTTTTTTCGAAAGGCCAAATACATATTAGGGTCTCTAAACATAGCAGTGACGTTAATCGACAAATTCAGTAAGAAACGCTCCATAGTTGCAGTGTCGTAAAGCACGCGCTCTTGCAAAATACTAATAGAGGTAATGTTCTCCAGCAGCAGTAAATTTTTTATTCTGCGCTTTAAAGATGCCCGTGCATATTGACGAAAATCAAAGCCATAATAACGATAAATAGCCTCACATAACAAATCTACTTCTATCTCTTCTAATAAAGTAGCACGTTTATTTTGACTCGTTATTTGCACCGCTGTTAATGTGCTTATGGTTGTATCTTCATTCATGGTCTGTCGTACCTATGCAGTTAATTCAGGTAGTGTGAAGAATGATAGAAGCCTCTATTTACGAGGCTTTAATGGTAACTGTCTCAAAAGTGATACCGGTAATCACTTTAAGCGTCACGCCCATCCCATTTAACTAGATTTTCCGAGTAAGATACATAGGCATTTAGCTTACTTCTCATAGTTTTGTTTTGTTTTTGTATAGCCATACACGTACCAATGAAAGTAGCTGCTCTGTATCCACAGGCTTAACAATATAATCTGATGCGCCTGCATCTAAACATTTCTGGCGATCTTCCATCATAGCCTTCGCCGTTACTGCGATTATTGGTAATGATTGATATTTTTTGATTTTACGTATGGCTTGCATTGTTTCATAACCATCCATACCTGGCATCATAATGTCCATTAACACAATTTCAATTTCGGGATGACTTTTCAGTTTCTGAATCGCTTCTTTACCGCTTTCAGCATATAAAGTCACGCAGTCGTGTGCTTCAAACACAGATGTTAATGTAAAAATATTACGTACGTCGTCATCGACTATTAATATGGTTCTTCCCCACAGTTGTGGATCGTTTTCATGAACTTGTTGCATCATCTGTCGTTTAGATTCTGGCAAGTTAGACTCAACTCTGTGCAAAAACAGTGCGGTTTCATCGAGTAAACGTTCAGGTGACTTCACATTTTTTACAATAATGGTTTCAGCAGCAGAATTGAGTCTAGTTTCCTCTTCTTCAGATAACTCTTTACCTGTGTAGATGATTATAGGTAGGCTAATTAAGGCAGGATCTTTTTTGATGCTTTCTATCAAAGAAAGGCCATCTTCATCGGGCAACACTAAATCTAACACCATACAATGGAAAACTTGCTTTTTAAGCGCTGCCCTAGCCTCTTTTGCGGTTCCAACTGCGGTAACATGCACGTCACCATTGCCAATGAGGTCAATAATCGCTGCGCGCTGTTTTTCGTTGTCTTCTACCACTAGCAACTGCTTATGCTTTTGCTTTTGAAAGGCGTCAATATGGACAAAAATACCTTTAAGACTGTCATCATTTAGGGGCTTTTGAAGACTAGAAATAGCACCTTGTTTCAAACTACGCTGACTCACATCATCCCCAGATACAATGTGCACTGGAATATGACGGATCTTTGCATCATGTTTAATGCGATCCAGCACAGTCCATCCATTCATAATAGGCAATTTTATATCAAGTATGATTGCATCAGGGCGATACTCTTGAGCGCACAGCAATCCAGCATCACCTGAAGTGGCTACCACGCCTTTAAAGCCACTCTCACGTGCACTTTCTAATAGTATTTTAGCAAAAGCAATATCGTCTTCGACAATCAGTACCACCCGATCACCTGCAGAAATCATAATACGGTCATCTTCAACTTCGTTGTTTGTGTCTCCTAAACGGCTCACATTCATATGTTGGGTTTGGACATTCTCGAAGCGTGTATTTTTTTCAATAACAGGTACTAAAGGTTTTTTTGTACTAGGTGGGGCGCTATAGTCAGGTAGATAAATATCACTGTCATTATTATTGAATTCATCTGGGTAAGTGTGTGGAATATATAAAGTGAAAATACTGCCTTTACCCTCTTCACTATGAAGAACAATTTCACCTGCAAGTAATTTTGCAATCTCTCGGCTAATAGACAACCCTAAACCTGTGCCACCATATTTTCTACTGGTGCTGCCATCAGCTTGTTGAAACGCCTCAAAAATAACCTGTTGTTTATCTGCTGGAATACCAATACCGCTATCAGAAACACTGAACGCGATAACCATTGATGCCTCATTCAAATACCTATTATGTGATGACCATCCTGTTTGAGCACAATGAATATTTAGATTAACATGGCCTTCATCGGTGAACTTAATCGCATTAGAAACGAAGTTTTTAACCACTTGCTGTAAACGTTTCTCATCAGTCAGTATAGTTTTTGGTAAGGATGGGTCGAGTTGAGTTTGAAATACGATCCCCTTGTTTTCTGCCATTTGTTGAAAACCACGTACTGCCCAATTTTGAATACGCTGTAGGAATATATCGCCTACCTGAACAGACATCTTACCGGCTTCAATTTTTGCTAAATCAAGAATTTCATTAATTAACTCTAACAGTTCGATGCCAGAATCATGAATAGTACTCATTTTTTCTACTTGTTTATCAGTAAAGTTCTTGTCTATATTTTTACGCAAACCGTCCGATAGAACCATCAAGCTATTGAGTGGTGTTCTTAATTCATGTGACATATTAGCCAAAAATTCAGATTTGTACTTAGATGAAATAGTCAACTGTTGCGCTTTGTCTTCAAGTTGTAGTTTTGCACTCTCAACTTCTTGCTTTTGATCCGCTAAGACACGTGATTTTTCTTCGAGTTCTTCATTGGTTTGCTGCAGCTCTTCTTGCTGAGCTTTAAGTCTCGACTCTGAATCTAGTAACGTCTTCGCCTGAGTTTCAAGCTTTATATTACTGTTTTTAAGCTCTTCTTGCTGAGCTTGTAGTTCTTGAGATAGCGACTGGGATTCTATTAATAAGCCTTCAGTTCGAGCACCCGCGACCACTGTATTAGCCACAATACCTAAACTCACCATCAGCTGGTCAAGGAAATTAAGACTGTTTTCTTTAAATGGGGCAAATGAACCTAATTCTAGAACGCCTATCAACTCATCCTCAAACACTACCGGCAATACCACTACATTTAATGGGTCACCGCTACCCAACCCAGAACTAATTTTAATATAGTTTTCAGGAATATTACGTACCATAATGCGTTTCTTTTCTAACGCAGCTTGACCGACTAAACCTTGGCCCACTTCAAAGCGATTAGAAACAGATTTACGCTCATGGAAGGCGTAGCTGGCTAACATTACCAGCATGGACTCTTCAGTTTTTTTGTTATCGTTGTCCTTGTTTTTGCCTTTGGTCAAGGCATAAAACACACCATGCTGCGCATCAAGTACCGGGCAGACTTTAGAAATGACTGTTTCTGCCAAACTCTGCAAATTTTTATTACCTTGCATCAAACTGCCAAAGTCCGATAGATTTGTTTTTAACCAGTCTTGTTCACTGTTGATCTCAGATGTTTCTTTCAACGTCTTAATCATCTGGTTTAAACCAATTTTTAAGGTTTCTACTTCTCCTTTGGCGGCCACGTCTATACTGCCGGTTAAATCACCTTGGGCTACATCAGTTACTACTGTTAAAATAGCCCGTATTTGGCGGGTCAGATTATCGGCTAATTCATTAACGTTATCGGTTAAATTTCTCCAAATACCCTCTGCTTTGGGTACTTCAGCTTGGCCACCTAGTTTGCCTTCATTACCCACTTCTTTGGCAACGTAAGTAACCTGATTGGCAAACAAGGACAAGGTATCGGTCATGGCATTGATGGTGTCTTTCAGTTCCAACACTTCACCTTTTGCTTCTACTGCAATCTTTTGGTTCAAATCGCCCCTAGCAACGGCTGTGGCTACTCGCGAAATATCCCTGACTTGTTCGGTCAGGTTATTGGCTAGTTGATTAACATTAAAAGTTAAGTCTCCCCATGCACCTTTTACATCGGTCACCGTTGCTTGACCACCTAAAATACCTTCGGTACCTACTTCTTGTGCCACTCTTGTTACTTCAGAAGCAAACTGAGTCAGCCTGTCTACCATGGTATTAATTGTTTCTTTAAGATCTAAAATTTCACCTTGTGCATCCACCGTGATTTTTTGGGAGAGATCACCGTCTGCTACCGCTGTCGCTACAGAAGCAATATTACGTACTTGGTTAGTTAAGTTATCAGCCATTCCGTTAACGTTGTTTGTTAGGTCTTGCCATGCACCTGAAACACCTTTAACTTCTGCTTTTCCTCCTAAAATACCTTCTGTACCCACTTCTTGTGCAACTCGTGTGACTTCTGAAGCAAACAGATTAAGCTTATCAACCATGGTATTAATGGTGTCTTTTAATTCTAAAATCTCTCCTTGCGCACTAACAGTAATTTTTTGACTTAAATCACCATTAGCAACCGCAGTGGCCACCGTCGCTATATTTCTAACCTGATTGGTTAAATTATCCGCCATACCGTTAACATTGTTGGTTAGCTCTTGCCATACGCCGCCTACGTCCTCTACGTTTGCTTTACCCCCTAAGATTCCATCGGTACCAACTTGCTGTGCTACGCGGGTCACTTCAGAAGAAAACTGCGTCAGTTTTTCTACCATGGTATTAATGGTATCTTTTAGTTCTGCTACTTCGCCTTGAGCTTTAACTGTGATGCGTTGCGTCAAATCTCCCTCAGCTACTGCTGTTGCGACCTTGGCAATGTTACGCACTTGGTTGGTCAAATTGTCAGCCATACCATTAACGTTATTGGTTAAATCTTGCCATGTACCAGCGACTCCTAGCACGTTTGCTTTACCCCCAAGCATTCCCTCTGTACCTACTTCTCTGGCAACACGAGTCACTTCTGTAGAGAATAAAATAAGTTTTTCTACCATGGTGTTGATGGTATTTTTAAGATCTAATATTTCGCCTTTGGCGTCTACAGTAATACTTTGCGATAAATCACCGTTGGCAACTGCGGTGGCGACTTTAGCAATATTACGGACTTGGTTAGTTAAGTTATCAGCCATGCTATTAACATTGTTTGTTAGCTGCTGCCATACTCCTTCCACGTCCTCAACATTGGCTTTACCACCTAATAAGCCATCTGTTCCTACTTCTTGTGCAACACGTGTGACCTCACTAGAAAACTGGGTTAATTTATCTACCATGATGTTCAGGGTGTTTTTCAAATCCAGTATTTCACCCCTTACTTCCACCGTAATCTTCTGACTTAAATCACCATCGGCAACTGCAGTTGCAACTGTGGCAATATTACGCACTTGGTTGGTCAAATTATTAGCCATACCATTTACATTGTTGGTTAAGTCTTTCCACACACCGGCTACGTCCGGTACTTGAGCTTGTCCACCTAGCTGACCATCAGTACCCACCTCACGGGCTACGCGGGTTACTTCAGAAGAAAACTGGGTCAGTCTATCAACCATAGTGTTAATAGTGTTTTTTAGGGTAAGCACTTCACCTTGTGCGTCAACTTCAATTTTCTGAGTGAGATCACCGTTGGCAACGGCTGTGGAAACAATAGCGATGTTTCGCACTTGGTCGGTTAAATTATTTGCCATGCTGTTTACGTTATTTGTCAGATCTTGCCAGACCCCTGCGACCCCTTTGACTACGGCTTTTCCACCTAGCTTACCTTCGGTGCCTACTTCTCTTGCTACACGCGTCACTTCAGATGAAAACTGAGTCAAACTATCAACCATAGTGTTGATGGTCTCTTTTAAATCAAGAACCTCACCTTGTGCCTGCACCGTGATTTTTCGACTCAAATCGCCCTCAGCCACCGCTGTTGCTACTGTGGCAATATTACGTACTTGGTTAGTTAAGTTATCTGCCATACCGTTCACGTTGTTGGTTAAGTCTAACCATACGCCTGCGACATTAGGGACTTCCGCTCTTCCTCCTAACTGACCATCTGTACCCACTTCACGGGCCACTCGCGTCACTTCTGAACTAAATAGAGATAATCGGTCTACCATAGTATTTATGGTGCCCTTTAACTCAAGAATTTCTCCTTCAGCATTAACAGTTATCTTTCTGCTCAGATCACCATTTGCTACGGCGGTGGCCACAGCAGCAATATTACGTACTTGTAACGTCAGGTTGTCAGCCATACCATTTACGTTGTTGGTTAGTTCTTGCCAAACCCCTGATACATCGCGTACATCTGCACTGCCGCCGAGTTTACCCGCTGTACCCACATCTCGGGCTACACGAGTTACTTCAGATGAAAATTGCGTTAACCGCTCTACCATAGTATTAATGGTGTCTTTGAGTTCAAGCACTTCACCACTGGCTTGTACCGTTATGCGTTGTGAAAGAACACCATTAGCAACCGCTGTTGATACGGTAGCAATGTTACGCACTTGGTTAGTCAAGTTGTCAGCCATATCATTAACACTATTGGTTAATTCTAACCAAACACCCGATACACCTTTGACTTTAGCTTGGCCGCCTAACTTGCCCTCAGTGCCTACTTCGGTTGATACCCGCGTTACCTCTGTTGATAAAACATTTAGCAAGGTAATCATTTGGTTAGTGACTTTAGCAACGCGTAAGAATTCACCTTTTAACGGTCGGCCCTCAATGTCTAGAGACATAGGTTCAGATAAATCGCCTTTAACAACAGCCGACACCACTCGGGTGAACTCACCGATTGGCTCAACTATACCGTCTAAGGTGTTGTTGTATGCATTAATGGTTTCAGACCAGTGACCCATTGCCGAATTAACCGATACCCGCTGACTGAGCTTACCTTCTCGTCCTACGGCTTTTCCAACGCGAGTAAATTCTTTAAGCAACAACTGATTTAATTCAATTGATTCGTTTAGTGCTCTGGCTATCTCACCGGCTATACCTGTTTGAGTGTCAGGTAACCGAGCAGAAAAAATTACCATTTCGATAAGCTCTTAGCACTTTTAGCAGCGTTTTATGATCGATTACATCAGATTCATCTTTCCACATCTGCAAAGCTTTAAGAACATCTGTGGAACTTAACTCGTCAATTTTCATAAGTGTTTCTCAATGTTTTGTCTATAAATGTTATTATTTTTTTATGCAATAGCGGTTATTAAACATTTTCATCGGACGGTGTTAACAAACAGTGTTAACAAACAGTTTTAACAGCTACATTACACGTTAGGTGTGGCTGACTAAGTGTGACTGACCAAGCGTGGCTGACTAAGCGTGGCTGACCAAGCGTGGCTGACTAAGCGTGGCTGACCAAGCGTGGCTGACTAGGTATGACTCATTAACATCACCACTAAATAAATCGTTGTGACGTTTGATGCACAAATCCTTCAATAAAACATTGCGCTATTAATTCCAATTGGGCAATTTCTACTGTTTTTTGAATGTATGCGTTTGCTCCTAAAGCAATACATTTGTGGTAGTCACGCAGTGAGTTAGAGCCTGACATCATAATAATAGGCACACCCATTGTTCGCTCCTCTTTGCGTAACAACTCTAATAACTCTATACCGTTAGCGCCAGGTAAACTGATATCAAGTATCAATAAATCTGGCAACTTTCTTCTTTTGACATCATTCATCCAAGGCAATATTTGATCGCCAATTGTCAGCTGATGATATTCGCCCTGATATTGCATTTTAGTAAGAATTCTTTGCATCATTCTTACATCACAAATATCATCTTCGGCATGGAGAATTGTGAAGTCTTTATAATTTTTTATCATTGTATAGTCTCATTGAAGTGTCTACTAAATTGGGATGGAAACGACAAAGGAGGATCCTTCACCTATTTTTGACGTAACTTTAATGCTGCCTTTATGCTGCTCAATCACTGTTTTACATATAGACAAGCCAATTCCACTGCCTTCAAACTGATCTTTTGTGACCAAGCGATTAAATGGAATAAATATGTTTTCAGCATTATGTTGCTCAAAACCAATGCCATTGTCTGTCACGGTAATGACATGGTGGTCTGACTCGATAACATGTTTAACAGTTATCTCTGGTGCATGTTTACCTATATATTTACAAGCATTGCCAATTAAATTTTGCATTAAATGAGTCAGTAATGACTTATCCCCCTTTAAGAAAGGAAATACACATCGGTTGATGATGATGTTATTTTTTTCAATAATAGGTGTTAACGTATCCAGCACGTAATCCAATACAGCGTTCATATCGACGTCATCCATTCTTTTCTTTTCAGAGGTGACACGAGAATAAGTAATAACGTCGTCAACTAACCCTTTTAGACTTTCTGAACTTTTTTGAATACCCTGTATTTCAACTTGGATCGCTTTTTCATCGTTTGCAGCAATTGCTTCTTGTAAAAATACTAGGTAATTTTGAATGTGTCTTATCGGCGCTTTCATATCATGAGACACAATATAGGCAAATTTTTCCAGAAGGTTATTAGAACGTTCTAATTCAATCGCCTGATTTTGTAACTTGTTTTCAACATTTTTCTGCTTAGAAAAATCTATCGTAATACCAATTAATTTAGTCTGTTGATTTTGTTCATCAAACTGAACTTCACCCATACAAATCATCCAATACACTTCGCCTAAAGCAGTGATAAAAGGAAAGGGTTCTTTAATTTTATAGCCGTGTAGCTGCGGTTGCGCTGCTAACTCTTTCTTAAACGTATATGAGTATTCACCTAGCAGTTCTTCAAGTGTGGGACGTTTGTCGCCATATCCTAGGATTTGGTAAAATGAGGGTGAAAAGAAGATATCGTTATTACCAACGTCCCACTCAAAGTAACCGTCAGATACAGCGTTAAGGGTATTATTAAATCGTCGTTGGGTTTTTTCTAAGGCAGATTGGGTGGCATATAATTTAGTAATATTAGTAAACGTAATAACCACACCAATATTTTGGTTAACGTAATTATCTTGGTCAGTACGAACAGAAACAGCCGATGACTTGTACGCATTAATACGCACTAAATAAAATAATCCGTTGTCATCTCCTATCTCTTTTTCAATTAATTCACCGCTATGGAATACTGAGTAAACATCACTTTGTATTTCTTTAACAACATGCCCTGACGCCATGGCAAAAGGCTGACCAACATCTGCACGAGAGATGTTAAACAGTTCACTAGCAAAGGGGGAGAACTTACGGATTTTAAGATCATGGTCTAAAAATAAAATACCTAAACTAGATTCTTCAATAATGCTATTTTCATCTGACTTTAACTCTTCTCGTTCCAAATCTTTTTGTTCAAACTCACCATTTACTGTGAATAATTCTTCATTCACTGACTGTAATTCTTCATTGGTACTTTGCAACTCTTCATTAGAAGCCATTAATTCTTCATTTGATGCTTGCAACTCTTCATTACTAGTTTCTAGTTCTTCAACAGTAGTTTGTAAGTTTTCTTGGGTGTAAGTAAGCTCTTCTTCAAGCTCTTTAATTTTTACATCTGCATAAAGTGTTGTGTTCACACTCATTTTTGTTGTAATCAACTCAGCTTCATACACTTCTTTGGTTGCAACAGAACCGGATTCACGAAGAGATACAATGATATAGTTTAAGTCTGATGGCGAGTCTGAAAGTACGTGCATTTCAACGTCGACTCGCTCAACATTACTGAATCCCTTCACATTTATATTTTTAATAGGTTTGTAGTGTCGGCCAATACGATGGATCATCTGCGAGAGTACCGCTCTGGCCTCTTCTTTCACTAACGCGGTAATGTTTAGCGTCGCTGAACCAAAACTCAGAGAAAGGAAATGTCCTGCATCGCCAAACACATGCAATATGTCGCCTTTTTCATCAACCAGTATGCTAGCAGGAACATATTTTTGTAACAGCATCTCTAGTGCTTTTTTACTTTTGAGGCTAGTAGGTGAGCGTTCAGGTAGCTTAGAAACTGACGAGTCTCTTGACGACTTTCTGTTGCGTAACATCAATGGCAAAGCATTAGGACGGGTTGTTGTGCGGGTTTTTCTAAATAACCTATTTACGGTGTCAATCATCTCAAAATCACTGGAATATGCGCCAATGGCTTCACTTGGCCCCATAAACATAATACCTTGATTTAGCAACGAAAAAGAGAATAGACTTAATACTTGCTGTTGTGCAGTGTTGTTAAAATAGATTAGTAGGTTACGACAAGATAAAAGATGTGTGCGAGTGAATGGAGGATCTTTTAACAAGTTGTGTTGGGCAAAAACAATAGATTTACGTATTTCTGGTACAATTTGATACATATTATTAACTGTTTTTGTAAAAAACCGCGATTGAAAATCCCCTTCAAGGCCTTCGACCTCGTCCTCACTATAAACACCAGCTGCCGCTGTTTTTAAAGATAAGTTATGAATATCAGTTGCAAATATTTTAAAAGGTTTATCACCATTAGGATCTTTTTTCATGATGTCATGCATCATCATCGCCATACTGTAAGCTTCTTGTCCTGAAGCACAGGCGGCTACCCATATTCTTATTTCTGGCTCATCTTTAAATATTTCCAGTAATTTAGGGACCATTGTTCTAAGTGAATTGAAGGCCGCTGGGTCACGGAAAAATTGAGTCACACCGATAAGTAGATCGTAATAAAGTGCTTCTAATTCATCTTTATTGGTTAATAGAATGTCTATGTAATCTTTAAGTGAAGATGATTTTTGATAAGAAACTCTGCGCTCAAGACGTCGAGTTATAGTCGATGGTTTATATTGAGAAAAATCAAGATCGAATCGATTATTGAGTAAGATTAAAATTTCAGAAAATTCACTCACCTCGGCATCTAAATTGCCAAGTTGCAGTTGTTGCACCACTTTTGTGGTACGTTCTGAATACTTAACTAAGGCATCAGGAATGCTTTCAGGATTAAACACTAGGTCAACTTTATTTGTTTTTATAGCGTTTTCTGGCATGGATTCAAATTTACAACTATCAGGCATTTGAGCAATAACAAACCCACCGCTGTCGTGAACTTTCACTACACCTTTACTTCCGTCCGATCCTGTACCCGACAACACAATAGCAATACTTTTTTCCTGATATGTTTCAGCTAACGATCTAAAGAATATGTTGATCGGCAAGTTAAGCACTTCGTTAAATTCTCTGTCAGTAAGCAGTAATCTACCATTTGCGGTGATCATTTCTTTCTTGGGAGGCAGTAGGTAAATAGTGTCAGCTTCGAGTAGCATTTGATCTACAGCTACTTTGATAGGGATCATCGTTTTTCTAGCGAGCAGTTCAGCCATCATACTTTTATAGTCGGGTGATAAATGCTGAATAACAACGTAAGCCATGCCTGTTTTATACGGCATATGGGTGAATAGTAACTCTAGTGCTTCCAAGCCACCCGCCGAAGCACCAATACCCACAACATATTCTGGCTTATTGATCCTTAATATGTCGTTTTCCTTAACTACTGCATCGATAACAAGACCAGCTTGTTGAGGGTCGATGCTCGATTTAATTTCATTTATTATACTCGCCTGAGTTTTTTCAAATTGATTTGATTCATGGGACATTTGAATTTTCTGAGTGTCACCTACGTTATTTTTTTTATCATCTGAACGGTTAGTTGTCATTACTTTAACTCCTGCCAAGTACCATGAAGCCGTTGCAACTTTTTAGTGATATCTGATAATACCTGTTCTTGCTGGACAGATATCTCGCTGAGCTTCAAGAGTGTTTCAAGCGGCGCAATTATATTTTTTTCTAGACCGCTTAATTCTTTCTCTATACCTTTAACCGCATTAATACGACGAGCCTGCTGCACGATAAAACATACTTTTCGATAAACTGTTTCAGGATTTAAAGGCTTTAATAAAAAATCCACTGCGCCAAATTTATAAGCTTTTAACGTTTCGTTTTCACTAAATATTTTACCAGTGATCATAATCACTGGTATTTGTGAATATGCGGGAGCACTTCGTACAGTTCTTAGAAATTCAAATCCATCCATTTCAGGCATACTCACATCGAGTAAAATACAATCGATGGATTTTTTGAGCATAATCAACAGGGCTTCTTTGGCAGAAGTGGCTTTAATAAGCTTGGCATCAAGGCCGGTGAGAATGTCGTCTAACGCAATAAGACTTGATATTTGATCATCAACGGCAAGTATTTGAATTGGATTCATGTATGACCTTTTTCATCTTAATTAACTTAACGAATGGAGTAGTAGCAAAAATGTAAATAATTTAGCATCAAATTAACATTTATCAAAGCGATTAGTGGTGTGTTTCCAACAAGCTCCGCTTTTATTTAACTCTTTGTATTTGCTATTGTATTTGCTGTTGTGTTTACTATTGTATTTGCTATTAAATTTGTTGTTGCGTTTACTATTTATAAATCTATCGATACCTGGCTCTATCAATACCTGACACGGTTGAATAGCTTTGCTTCGATACAGCTAGCGTACTATTACAGGCACTCTAAGCAATTCAAAAAAAGTAGCTTTCAATAAATAGCAAACAGCGTTCAAAAAGCAGTGTTCGATAAGTAAGATCAAAATTATTTGTCTATGAGCAAGTTTGCACTGCAAAAGATATCAATACCTTGCCTCTAAACTAGCTAAGTTCTGAGAACAAAGCGGTGTTAAAAACAGGTCTGCGTCTGAGTGTATTAAACTAACAGATTAAGTTTCTAATCACTTTTAGGTAAGAGTATAAAAACAGTGGTGCCATCATCAGAATTTATCCACATATTGCCATAATGTAATTGTATGACTTTTTGGCAAATGGCCAACCCTAAGCCTGTGCCTTGGTATAAGTCGGCACTGTGTAAACGGTTAAATGGTGAAAAAACAACTTGATGGTGTGTTGCTGGTATACCGATACCATTGTCTTTAATGGCTATTCGCCAATGGGCTTCTAGCTCGTCAACACTGACGTTGATGGATACAACGGCACTTTTATTAAACTTGATTGCGTTTGCAAGTAAATTTTCAAATACCTGTGTCAGTAAATACCGGTCCCCAGTTACTGTTGGTAATTGTTGATACTCAATAATGGGTTGGTTAGCCAGATGATTAGTCGCTTCATTACTAGCACGGGTTATTGGCGAGTGATTTTTATCATTTCTGTCAGCGCTACTTTGTGTATTGGCGATAGCAGTTGTTAGTACTTGATCGAGTGATACTTGAGAAAAAATATTTTCCTGTTTATTGATCGAGAAGTAGGTAACTAGGCTTTTTACTAAGTGCTCTAAGCGACGGGTATTTGTTAAAATAAATTCGATATATTCCATACCGGATTCAGGTAGCTGCTCACTTAAGTCATCAATTAAAAATTGGCTATATAAGCCAATTCTTCTAACGGGCGCATTTAAGTCGTGCGAAGCGGCATCAATGAATGTCTGAAACTTGTCTTTTTTTTGTAATGTTTGCTCTAACAGTTTTCTTTTTTCCAACATAAATTCGATGGTGTTATGTAACAGTTCAACGCTTAGTGTGCTTTTAGCTAAAAACTTACCTACAACTGGCAACAGCTGAAATCCACTTTTTTTAAAAAGTTCCGCTACGCTTAATTGTTTTTTATTATCTGTTAGAGTAATAACGAGCGGCAGTGCTGTGATACCTTCAAAAGATATTTTTTCTAGTTCAGATAATAATTTTTTTTTAGCCATATCAGATACGTTATCGTCAAGTAGAACAAGCTGTGGATGTTGTAGCCAACCCAACCTGCTTTCCACTGAGCTCACACAGCAACATTCTAGCTGATCACCGTAAGCTTCTGCTAACAATCTTTGGTAGCGAGTACTTTCTGAACCTTCATCTGTGATGATGAACACCCGCATTACTTTACCTAGCTGTGCTGACACTTGTTGCTTAGTGGTGATAGCTAACTGCAGAGCTTGTATTAAACTTTTACCACTTAGTTTATGTTTGACAATGTAGCTCGAAGCACCTTGGGACATAACAACGTTTGCAGTTGATATTTCGTCTTGGGTTTCTACCGTCGCAAGTATGGGGATCAACTGATGTGTTTTGTGATTTTGTAACATCGTCATGAATGCCAACACGTCAACATCAGGTAAATTACAATCGAGCAGTATGCAGTCAAAGTTAGCCGTAGCGGCGTTGTTGGTCTCAAATTTATAGTTATCAGGCAAAGTGCTTTTTGACAAAGCGGTATTAACTAATTGCAGTGCAGCTTCAGCACTTTTAGTGTTTTTAGCAAAAACGATGTCAAACTGATAAATTTCGTTATTATTTAAAATATCAAGATATGCTGGTCTTTTTGCTGCATTACTTTCAACAATTAACAGCTTTAAAGATGATGCACTCATTTATGTTTTATCCTTCGATTGCTCGCAATACTTCACTTTTCAATTTTCAATTTTCAATTTTCACTTTTTACTTTTTACTTTTTACTTTTTACTTCGGTGTTATTGACTATCGATAGTCTGGCTTTGAAAAACACCATGCCTTGTAGGTCGTTTGTTTCAAAGAAATGTTTACATCTTCTCAGCTGTTGATTTTGGGTGAGCGAGTGTTTAGTTGGTGTCTTTAATATTCACTACTTTCCCATTTTTTGCTATTTCAAAATATATAACCGACTTGCTAGCTGTATTAGTTGCGCTGACAATAAACGTTTTATTTAATACCTGTAACACACTAAAATTTGCATCTGTTAACAATTTCCAACTTGCATCAAGTTTACCAATTTCAAAACCTAAATCTCTGAACGTTAATTGTTTGACCGACCTATTGGCGATGTTGAGTGCGGTTTCACTGTTAATAACATTATGACCACTATGTGCGAATACAGCACCTTGAAAAACATGTGCCATAAGTAAAGCTATTAGCATTACTGAGCGAATAATTTTTTTCATTTCTGTCACCTTTTTTATTATTTTTTAAGACCAATCACTGCATATTGACCTTCAACCATTAATTGAATGGCAATAGGTTTGTCAGTATTATTTTTCCAATACCATCCATGGGTTCCACTGAACGGTGACGTAAAACTGCCTTTCATTTGGCTTAGCGTGGCAATGGCGTAACTTTCAAAATAACCAGTGGTATCCCCTTGTGGCTCACCGTGCAAATCAAAATAAAGAGGGTCACCATCGGTTAGCCATTCGTACGTCATTTTATCATACTGGGCCATCTGAAATTTATACTCAATTCCTTTGCCCGCAGGTACAGTAACTTCAATTACATGTTGTTTTTGTTCTGGAGTAACAGCAACCTCAACTTTTGGCGTAGGTTCATCGTCATGCTGCGCCAATACCGTTAAACCCAATTTATGCCCAATATGTGTAGGGTCGATGTTGTATTCTGCTGGGAAAATAAAACAAACGAACGCAATCAGGGCGACCACCACCGCTGCAATGGTTGATTTGAGTAGCGTTTTACTGCTAACTGCATGTGCTGTCATAATGCTGTCTCATTCGTTGTTAAGATAAATAATAAGCGGTTAATTGTAACCCAACCAACATTAGACCCACACTCATTAATATTGTATTGGTGAGCGTTGCAAAGCGCTGGAATGAAGATGATTTTCGCCAATAATTAATAGCAATAACGATAAACGTAAGGGCCATAAGTTGACCAAGTTCGACACCGATATTAAAAGCAATGATGTTGGCAACAAGGCCATCTGATGCTAATTCGAATTCTTGTAATTTGGTTGCTAATCCAAATCCATGAAATAAGCCAAATATCAAAACAGCCAATTTAGTGTTGGGTTGTTTGCCAAAAACTTGTTTGAATCCGCCCAGATTGTCAAAACCTTTGTACACCACAGAAAAACCGATAATAGCGTCAATTAAATACGGGTTAACCTGAATATCGCCAAGTACACCCCACAGCAAGGTGATGCTATGACCAATAGTAAACATGCTTATATACAGCAGTACATCACGACTTCGATAAAGAAAAAATATGACACCTACCAGAAACAATACGTGGTCGTAACCGGTAAACATATGCTTGGCACCCATGTAAATAAAAGGGATAAATTGCATCCCTGTATTTTGCTCCAAAAACCCACGGGTATTATCGTCAACGCCATGGGCAAGTGTGTCAAACGACATACTCATTGATGCAATACCCAATACTAATATAGTTAAGCGAAAAACATTACTGGGCATGAGATACCACCTTGCTACTTGTATTGTTGTCATCTTTAATGGTGTTGTTTTTATTGCTGTTGTCTTTATCGGTGAGCACTTTTGTAACACGCTCCGCCGAATATTTTAGATATCTGATGTCGTACTGCAACATGTTTGGACGCTAATGCCAAGGACCCAGTATAAGATTGGCTAGCAAATCATCGCAATATAAGCCCAAATGTAGCATTTTGTATTTGCCATTTGCCATTTGCCATTTGCCATTTGCCATCATGTTCATTACAAGTGCAACCGCTAAGTCACTGGTGTCACTATAAACGGGTGGCGTTGTTGAACCTATTTAAAGCCATAGCCACATTATGAGTTGCTTGTTTGGCACGAGCACTCACCGCTGTTACTGATATAAAACCGTGCATGCAGTCTTCGTAATGTTCATGATGTGTTGTTATATCTGCCGCTTTTAGGCGCTCAGCATACGCTATTCCATCATCTCTTAATGGATCAAATCCTAGGGTTAAAATATAGCTATTTGGGGACTCGCTAATGTTGTTTGTTATGAGCGGGCTGACTAATGGCAGTGCCACTTCGTCTAATGAATTTAAATAATGGCGTTTGAAATAATCCAGCAGATCCCGTGTTAGTAGTAACTGTTTGTTAAAACGTAAATAAGACTTCGCCAAGCCTTGCAGGTCCAACATGGGATATAGTAAAAACTGAAATAACGGTTTTACTTTGCTCTGCACTGGAAGTTCTTTTTGCAATGTACTGAGTCCGATTATGCAGGCTAAATACGCGCCGGCACTGTCGCCACCCACACCGATATATTTTGGATTGATATTCAGGGTTTTATGATTGTCATGGATATAGTTCCAAGCATCAATAGCATCACAAATTGGCGTAGGAAATTTATATTCAGGGGATAGGCGATAATCTACAGAAATGATGTTCATGCTGCCATGTTTAGCTAAATATCTACAAAATCGATCATGAGTATCAATACTTCCAATGACGCAGCCACCACCATGAAAATAGACTAGCGTGTTCAGAGGTGTTGTTGCTGTTGGATGTGATGGATGCGTTGGATAGTAGATGCGAATTTTTATAGTTGCAGCGCCGCTATTATGAGTACTGACAGGAATATTAAAATCAACAACTTGATGCATCTCAACTTTTTTAAGTCCAAGCATTTGGTCCATCAGCAAGAAGATATATCTAAATAACTTAGGGGGTAATTTGTGTAGCGGTGGCATAAATGACAAACACTTCGCAATCATTAATTGTTTGGCTTCTAACTGCTCACTCTGTAAATCTTTATTTTCTTTATTTTCTTTATTTTCTTTATTTTCTTTATTTTCTTTGTTGAAATCATTCACTCTACATGACCTTTTACAGTTTTTGAGTAGACAAAAAATTTTATCAGCCCAAAAACTTTACTAATAGTTGATTTATATACACGGGGAAAACAGCTTAATTATCTAGTTAACTGTCTGGCTAACTGTCAAAAAGACCTTGTCTGAATATGTTGCATCTGCGGCTCTTTCATTTCATCAATCCATCTGCGCCAAGTATATGGCCATAAAATGGGGTCGCCGTCGGCATCCAAATACCAGCTTTGACAGCCACCTACCCAACTTGTGCCCTTTAAACCTTCTTTTATATAGGCATTAAATTCATCAATGGCCTGTTGCTTAGCTTCAAATTCATCGAATTCACGGTGACGCCATTTATCGATCATCTTTATTAGGTAATCAGCTTGCACTTCGCTCATAGCGATAACAGAAAAGTTACCAATGGGTGTATTAGGTCCCAACATTAAAAAGAAGTTAGGGTAGCCGTTTAGCATCATTGAGCGATAAGCTTTGATTTTATGCTCCCACGCTGTATCAATATGCAAATTATTACGCCCTATCAGATTCATAGGGCGCATAAAATTAAAGGCATTAAACCCGGTCGATAAAACTAAAACGTCTAATTCATGATGTTTACCGTCTTTAGTGATAATTCCCGTTGCAGTGACGCGCTCAATTCCCTCAGTGATTAATTCCGCGTTGGGCTTTTGAATACCCTTATAAAAGGTGGTGTTGATAATGACGCGCTTACAACCTACTTGATAGTTAGGTTGTAATTTTTCACGTAATTTTTTGTCTTTTATACTTAGCCTTAGGTTGGCTTTGCATAAGAAATTTAATAAATGTTTTTGTATAAAGTGACCAGTGACTGCTTTGGTGAAAAAGTGCTCTAAAAAGGCTTTTCCTAGATTACGATGTATTTTTGTGAGGAACGGAAAACGAGTCATCAGTTTTCTCATAGTTTTTGAAAACTTAAAATCGGGTAAGTGCATTAACCATTGTGGAGTGCGCTGAAAAACAGAAACCTTAGCGCCTGTTTTAACTAGTTCAGGGATAGTTTGTGCAGCAGTTGAGCCAGTACCAATAACGCCCACCCGGGTTGAGTCAGATATTTTTACATCGTGGTTCCACTGTGCTGTATGAAACTTAGCGCCTTTGAAGTCATCAATCCCCGGGATAACTGGAAACTTAGGGTGATGTAGTATGCCCGTTGCACACACAATGAAATCCGCTATATAAGTTTGCTTTTTACTGGTTTCAACGGTCCATTTACCACTGTCGTATTGTGCATCAGTAACCGCTTCGTTAAAACGGATGTCACGCTTCACAGCATATTTATCAGCTACGTGTTCAAAGTAGTCTTTGATTTCGGGTCCACGAGCAAAAAAGCGGCTCCAGTTGGGATTAGGCTCAAATGAATAGGTGTACATGTGAGCGGGCACATCGCAAGCTGCACCAGGATAAGTGTTTTCTCGCCATGTGCCGCCTAGTGAGGCTTTTTTCTCTAAAACAACAATGTCAGTAATGCCCGCTTTACGCAGTTTAATGACCATTAAAATACCTGTCATACCTGCACCAATGATGACAACAGACGGGTTACGTTTTACTTGACTCATGAGGCACCTTAAATATTATTATCACTATTTTATATGGCTACTGTGACTTTGCTATGTATCAACATTCAAAACGCATTAACGAATGAGATACGAGATTAAATACGTGATTAGCATAAAAAATTATTCAGCATTGATCTACGCTTCAAATAGACTTATATTTGTGATTTTAAGACATGGCTATCTTACATTATGCCAATTCGTAACATTACTAGTGTGCAAATTATCGCTGCTTATGGTGAAGAGCTAGGTATTGACGAGGCTCTTTTACTGCAAGGCTCGGGGCTAATGAGTTATCAACTGAGTGATCAGCTGAGTGGTCACGACGTGCAGGTTGAAGACAAACAAGAGTTGCATGTACTTAAAAATTTAATGATGAACACCACCAGCCCATTTAAGATAGGAATAGAATTGGGCAGCCGCTATCACCTGACCAGTTATGGCATCATGGGTTATGCCTTGTTAGCAAGCAGCACCCCTAGAAAAGCCATTGAGTTAGGTTTACGTTTTTTAGATTTAACCTATGTCTATTCAAAAATTGAGTTAATCGAGATTGAAGCGGATTTATCTCTAAGGTTTTCATGTGATATTGCTGGTGAATTAGGCAAGCTTATTTTAGCTAGAGACATGATGGGCGCTGCTATGATCCAAAGAGAAGTGTTTGAAAGTAGTCATTTACCCATAAATTTACAGTTTACTTCACCTCAACCATCAGACTTATCGTTAGGCACTAGGCAGCAAACATTGGGTCCTGAAATTCAATTTAATGCACTTTATAACGGTATTGTTTGGGTAGCCGAGCATATGGATCTCCCCTTGGTAAAAGCCAATGCCGCCACCGCTAAAATATGTGAACAACAATGCAGTCAATTGCTGCAGCAAAAACAAAATTGGAAACCCATAGGTAATCAAGTTAAAGATGCCTTACTGCACCTAGGTTTAACCTCGTCTATGCAAGATGTAGCAGACTATTTATCCCGCACCACTCGCACACTACATCGCCAATTAAAACACGAGCAAACCGGTTGGCGGCAGGTACATGATAATGTGCGTATTGGCATGGCTGAAGAGCTATTATCAAACCCCATGAAATTGGATGAAATTGCTGAACGACTAGGTTTTAGTGATGGAGCTAATTTTAGTCACAGCTTTAAGCGTTGCAAAAATATAACCCCAAGCCAATACCGGAAGCAGTTAAAAAACGGTTAAAAAACAATTAAAAAGCAGACAAGGTCTATGCCCCTAGTCAAAGAAAACCTAAGAGTGATGTTTGAGCTTTTATACTTTCTAGTCTGCTTATCATTGTTGTGCTGTTGTGCTGTTGTACTGTTGTATAAATGCCGCGAATTTTTTTGTGCTTCAGTAAAGATACCAGTGTAACTACAACCCTTTATTCGGCTTTTTAATGCTTTTAGTTTTTTTTAATATTTTTGAGTTTTTTTACCATATTAATCATTTCCCCCAAGCTTGGTGTCAATTGCCTTGAGCGCATTCGCCACAGACCAATATCACTGTTAATGGTAAACGGTAACTCGATAGCGGTGAGAGAACGTTGTTGCCATTCATCTCGGTGTAAATCACCCACAGCAATTGTAATTAAACCATTTTGTTCAGCCAATTCTAATGCTTGTGACAAGTCGGTCACTTCGAAATCAGGTTTATTAGAATTAAGTAAAAACCCTTGAAATTGCGGAGGTAAGTGCTGGATATAACGTTGCGGTATTGGCGGTAACACCCATTTATATTCAAACAAATAATCCAATACTGGGGTTTGCTGATGAATGAGATGATCGTGATTGGCGACCACATAAACGGGCGTTTGCAACAGCGGGATCACTTCATAGGCATCGGGATCATGCAGCGTGTGTAACTCACCTACATCATATAACAAGCAGTCAAATGAATGGTTATCAAGACCATGTTTAAGATCTTCAAAGCGCCCCGTGCTGGCATGAATTTGGATATCCACATCACGGCTAATAATCTCATGAATTAGAGGTTTTAAGATCAACTCATGGATCAACGGCCCGCAGCCAATATTAATAATACCTTTTTCACCATGACTAAAAAATCGCGCATGGGACAGGAGTGTCTGTTTAGCCAAAATACAGTCTAGCGCATCGCGATACAAGGCCTTTCCCGCAGGTGTTGCCGTAACATCACGGGTATGACGGTCAAACAGTAAAACAGCCAACTGTGACTCAAGCTTTTGAATACTTTTACTGATGTTCGATTGTGTCACCCCGATGGCACCAGCAGCCTTAGTCAGATTACGATGTTCATAGACACTGACAAAATGTTCCAGCAGTTTAATGTTCATTGTTTCTCTTTAGTTTCTCTCTAGCTTTATCTACATTTTCAATATTTTGGAATGATTATATTCTTAAATGGAATGAGCATTCAAGTTACATTGTTTTACATTAAGAGCAACGCTGCGGTTTTAATGATGGTCCCACTACAACGGTTTACAGGTGTGGTAATGATCACCCTGATTTTGTTAAACATTCAGGCTATATTTGCAACACAGCTGCTCGGTTCAACTTCAACTTCAACTTCAACTTCAACTTCAACTTCAACTTCAACTTCAAGTATGTCCACCAGCTCTAAAACAAATCCTAAAAAGCCAAATTTTTTAATTATTTTAGCTGATGATTTGGGATATTCGGATATCAGCAGTTTTGGCAGTGAAATCCATACCCCAGGCATTGATTCGCTGGCACAGGGTGGCGTTAAGTTTTCTAATTTTCATGTGGCAGCAACCTGCTCTCCTACTCGCAGCATGTTACTAACAGGGGTGGATAATCATCTTAATGGTTTAGGCAATATGCGTATTATTATGGATGACAATCAATTTGGGCAACCCGGTTATGAAGGTGAACTTAACACTCGTGTAGAAACAGTTTCGAGTACCTTGCAGCGTAATGGTTACAGTACCTATTTATCTGGAAAGTGGCATTTAGGTATGCAGACCGAAAACTTACCCGTTAATCGAGGTTTTGAGCAATCGATTTCGTTAATGGAAACCGGTGCTGATCATTGGCAGAAAAAGCCCTATTTACCCCATAACAAAAACGTGCATTATTTTGATAACGCTAATGAAATCGACTTACCAAAGGATTTTTATTCTTCAGATTTTTATACTGACAATATCATGGGCTATCTACAGCAGCGCGATCCCGACAAACCATTTTTTGCTTATCTAGCTTTTACGGCCGTACATTACCCGCATCAAGCGCCAAAAGCATTAACTGAAAAATACCTCGCCAACTATCAAGATGGTTGGGATGTGATTAAATCCACACGCTACACCCGTTTAGTGCAGCTTGGCTTGATGCCGCCAGGCTTAGAGGCATTACGATTATCAACGGTTGAACAATGGGATTCATTGTCTAAAAAAGACCAAGCGTATCGCAGCAAGCAAATGGCCGTGTATGCTGCCATGGTCAAACGTATGGATTACAACATTGAGCGCTTGTTGTCCTATCTCAAACAAGCGAATTTATTTGATAATACCGTCATCATGTTTATGAGTGATAACGGTGCGGATAACAATGAAATAGATAAAATATTTCCTGATTATATTCAGAAAAATTTTACTACTGATATTGAAACCTTAGGTGAAAAAGGCAGTTATGCTAACTACGGCCCAAGTTGGGCAAATGTGTCGATGACGCCTTTAAGTTGGTACAAGGGTTCAGCATCTGAAGGCGGCATGCGCTCGCCATTAATTGTGCATTACCCAAAACAATTACAACAAGGCGTAGTAACGCACAGCTTTAGTTACATCACGGATATCGTGCCAACAATATTGGATTTAGCTGGCTTAAGCGATGCAGTAGATAAAAACAAAGTGGCGATCATGGGGCGCAGTCAAGTTGATGTATTAAGCGGCACACAAGAAACTGTCTATGCTCAGCAAGATGTGGTGGCTTATGAACTTGCTGGCAGCGCCGCTTTGTTTAAAGGCGATTACAAATTAGTACGTAATTTTCCTCCGTTTGGGGATAAACAATGGCGTTTATTTAACATTAAAGCGGATCCCGTGGAGCGTTATGACTTAGCCATTTCACAACCCAAACGCTTGCAACAGATGTTACTTGATTATCAGGCGTATCAGCGCGAGGTTAATATGGTTGAAGTGACTGATGATTATAATGTGCTCAAACAACTGAGTAAAAATTTAAAACGGTTCGAAGCACACCAGCATTAAAAAAAGTATAAAACGTAGCCTTATGATCACGCAGTCAGTCGCTCAGGTATTTAGTCAATAGCCCGTCCTATGGATTATTCGTTAAATAGTTGAGTAGGTTAGCGTTTTATACTTGCATCGATGTTTGCGATGGCAGTTATTTTATATTTCTTAAAGTAGCTTTTAAAAGCTTCCCTCTAAAAGCTCTTTTAAAAAGGCTGTTCTAAAACGGCTCTTTTAACAAATTAAGCATGTCGTCTACCGATAATCTAGTCACTACTTCATTACCTGATAATAATTTGTCTGCCAAGTCGCGCTTGTGTTGATGCAAAGCAACAATTTTTTGCTCTATCGTATTTTGAGTAATTAACCTGTAAATGGTTACTGGACGCGTTTGCCCCATGCGGTGGGCACGGTCAGAAGCTTGGTCTTCCACGGCAGGGTTCCACCAAGGGTCCATATGGATCACGTAATCTGCTGCGGTTAAGTTTAGGCCTGACCCTCCCGCTTTTAAGCTAATTAAAAATATATCCCCTTCGCCATTTTGAAACGCATTAACACGTTTTTGTCGCTGCTTTTGTGGTGTTGAGCCATCTAAATATTGGTAACTAAAGCCTTTGGCTTCGATGTGTTGTTTTATCAATTGTAAGTGCCCAACGAACTGGCTAAAAATGAGCGCCTTGTGATTGTTGAGTTTTAATTCTTGTAGCAATTCATCGAGGGCTGCTAGTTTGGCGCTGGGTATATCAGTTTCTGCCATAACCAATTTAGGGTGGCAACAGGCTTGGCGCAGCTTTACTAATTCAGCGAGCATTTTAATTCGTTGCTCACCTGCATTGGCTTGCTGGTCGTTTTGGCTAATGTTGTCGATTGCATTGAGTCGCAGCGCTTCGTAAAAGTCTCGCTCTTTTGGACTCATTGCTACGCGTATATTAATTTCGGTACGTGACGGTAACTCAGTTAGCACTTGGTTTTTCATACGCCGTAAAATAAATGGTTGGATTAACGTTCTTAATCCTTGGCTAGCTTTGCGAGCAGCATCGGGATCTTCATTGACATTTTCAATCGGCAGTGAAAACCGTTCGCCAAACCGTTTTATATTGCCAAGTAAACCGGGGTTAATAAAACGGAATAAACTCCATAACTCAGTTAAATTATTTTCAATAGGTGTACCTGTAGTGATCATCTTGAAGTCACTTTTTAATGCAAAAGCGGCTTTCGTTCTTTTGGCTAATGGGTTTTTTAATGCTTGGGCTTCGTCAGCCACTATGCTGTGCCAATGTACATCTTTGAGTATGTCACTTTCCCTTTGTAACAGCCCGTAACTGATGATCACGCAGTCAAACGGGTTTAGCTCGTTTAACAATTTTTGACGCTGCAGAGTGTTCACTGAGTCGGCAAATATCTTGATATTTAATGTGGGTGCAAATTTGAGTGCTTCTTGCTGCCAGTTAAAACAAACCGATGTGGGTGCTATAACTAAACTGGGTCCTTGTTTGGCTCGTGACAAAAGCAGAGCGAGGGCTTGTAAGGTTTTACCTAAACCCATGTCGTCGGCTAAACAGGCGCCTGCACCCCAATGTGCAAGACGTGACGCCCAGTCAAATCCCACTAGCTGGTAATCACGCAATTGCGCTTGAAACGTTGAGGGTAGTTGCGGTTGAATGATATTTGCTTGACGCATCTTTTGGGTTTGTTGTTCCCACGCATCTATCGTTTTCATGCGCATACCTGCTGTGGCTTGCTCTACTTGTAAGCTAGCTAAGGGGTGAAATTTACCGTCGTCAGTCACTTGATTAATTAACTCAAGTTTGTGCCGCAGATCGTCAGACAGCGCAAGTATCTGCTCAGCGCCAAGCTTAATAAAGCGACCATTACTGGTCTTAACCAGCTCCAGTAGTTTTCGCAGCTCAATCACTTGTTCGCTATCGATTTGTAATTCGCCGCTAATATCAAACCACTCACTTTTTTTAGTAAACGAAAGCTGCAGCTGCGCGCTGTCTAACTTTTTGGTTAAGCTTACTTTTTTGCCTTTCGGCCAGCGCAGCACTAAGTCAAATGTTGCTTGTGTAATGGCTGTTTCTAACTGTTCTAGGGCTGCTAACGCAATTTGTAAATCGTCTAGTAGTAAAATATTATCTGGCATACCTAAAAAAGCAGGGCAAGCTTGGTCGAGTTGGTCGAGTAAGGTTTCTTCACGCATTAGGTCACGTTGGGTGGCGATCCGCTTACCGTCTAAATCAGTGGTTAAACTAGCATTACCAGCAGCAGGTTTGAATGCAGGCCCTTTTTCACCAAACGGCATCACCACACAAGTAAATGTGAGTCCGTTTTGAGTAGGCTGAATATTGACAACCAAATTAGGATCGCATGTGTGCGTTTCTAAGCCAGTATCAAGCTCTGCAATATCAGATTGAATATTCAAAAAAGGTGCAATCGCTGATATGCCCGCTAGCGCTTTTTGTTTTGCACTGATTGGGATTAATAAACCTGCCTCACCAATAATATCTGCCACTTTAAGGTGCTCAGCCGAAAACACTGTAAGTTGATATTGGGTATCACTAATAGATTTCAAATCATAAGCAGATTGCCCTGCGTCACTATTATTATCATTATTATTGTTATTGTTATTGTTATTGTTATTGTTATTGGGTAAGTCTGCAATACTCAAACAAAGTTGCTCGCCGTGCTGGCTGACCAATAGTTCAGGCTCACGTTTGATGATCTCAATAGCTTGGCTTAGGTCGTCTGAGTGATATAAGTTGTCAATACCTACTGCTGCTTCTAATGCCGCTAATCCTTGTAATGTATATTCAAGTTTTGAGTAGTAGCCCCAACTTTGATAAGCATCAATTGCATCGCAAACTCTCTTGTCGCTATCGCTTAAATAACCAAATAAAGCCGTTTCTTGTTTCAAGCGCTTTAGGGATACAACTCGTCCTTTACTCCAACCTGATTTATTAAACTTTTGTTCGCGAGCCGTCAAAGTATGGCCATAACTATGTTCAAACTCCCATATTAAACGAACGGGTTTGACTACTTTTTCTGGAGCCGCACTCAAGTTTTTTTCAGTATTGGGGTTCAGCGCAATTAATTTATCTAGTGCTAAGTCCCACTCTGACTTGATTTCTATCAAGGTGGTAACATCGATTAATTTTGAACCAGACTCTGCCACCAGCTTAGTTTGTGAATCTGGGTTTTCATCAATAAAACTCGCTGCTATTTGTTGACATATTTGCGCAAATAATGAGTAACCGAGTTGCTCAAAATTAGCATGATATTTTAATGCTAATTTAGCAAGCGCTGGGTCTTTCGCTTGGTTACACCACACCTGTGCCAATAAATAATTAAAATAACTGAGCTGATGCGAGAAAAAGTCAATCTCATCATCAGTACTATTATATTCAATATTAACATTGTATTTTTCACCCGTTGATAAGCTTTGAATGGGTTTAACCACACCTTGTCCAATATAATAAAAATCGTTATTGGACTTACGGTCACTTTCTTCAAACTCTATTTGTTGCAGCGCGATTGAAAAATAGCTTACATCATGCTGATTAGCGTGAACCATTAACGCCAGTTTATAAAAGTACCCCAACACGTCATTTAAATATTGTTTTTTGCGTTTAGTGAGCTTGTTTTTAGCCAGTGTAGCTTGCTCAAAATGATCGATAGCTTGCTGATTTTTACCCGTTAAAAAGTAATAAGTTGCTTGTAACTGCAATCCATAGCTACTGATGTCTGGTGTCACCTGTACACGTTCAAAATCGTCAAAGCGCATTTGATATAAATACTGCTCTGCGAGTAAATGATGACAATCGATATTGTATGCTGAATTTGTTGTATCGATGTTCACAGCGCAAACTTGTTCTAGTAGCCGAATCGGGTACTCACAACTTTGTCCTTGTATTTGAAACGTCCTGATCAGGGTCGCAAACGCTTGGTATTGCAGCACCTTGGGTAATAGTAAAAATGTGGCTAAGTTGAATGGTAAAAAAAGAATTTCAAGTAAAATACTATTTTGCGAGTGCTCAACAATTTGTGGATTTTTATCAAAGTTTAAGACGTTTACTATGCCTTGTATTTGATTCAAGAAATAGAAATCACGAATAACTCTGTGTTCATCAACATTTTTTTTATGCCAACTGTAACCGTTTACCACAGGCACAACCTGTTCAGCGGCCATTATTATCTCAAGTAAATTTTTATGCGGTGTGTCATCTTTCGTAAAATCGAATAAGGTATGAAATTGATCAATCTCAGCGGTTAGACGATTGGCGAGTAATCTGTTGAGTTGTAAACCCTCTTTATTAGGGGTTAATAACAATTGTGTAGTCAGCAGGTCTCTACATGGCTTTGATAGCAAATATTCTTTCTTAGTTTTTGTTAAAAATCCATCAGTGCTTAATACATCAATCACATCTTCTAGTTTTTTAATGCCAATCGGCTTGTACACCACCGCCAAAATGATCAACACGCTTTGTTGACACCCATCAAGTTCTAAAAAAGTTTGGTATAAAGATTCTATTTGTTGGTAGATTGTTGGCTGGATCAAAGCGGAAAGCTTCATAGTTGTAGGGTTCTTAATATGTATTCGTTTTTAATGATTTGAAATTAACAAAAATACTGTAGCTAAACAATTATTCTCAAAATACATTAATGGTTTTTTATTAAATACACTTGTTTAGGTGGGGTGCTTTTCAAGCGTTTTCGATAAAACTATTCTTTGCAAATCGTGGAATACCAGTATCTTTTTTATTCAAAGTCTCTATTATCGTATAACTAGAATTTCGTTCTATAGTGATTCAACAACTAGTTTGACATCCACAGCCTTACGCAAGCATGTCTACTTAAGTTTTTGATATATTAACAATTTAAGTAGTCTGAGCCAGTAATAATGGTGATTAATAGCAACTTGAATGATAACAATTTTACGGGTTTCACTATACAAAGTCAGTCAGCCAAAGTTGTAACTAAAACATTTATCTATGCGATTTTTAACCTGACATTTTATTAAATCGGCGCATAAGCTGTAAAGGAGTACCGATGACTCGTATCAACACCAACTTGTTGCAAAAAGTAAGTCTATGCAGGCAATTTCCGAGCCTATGGATTTTTAAAACTTGCTTTGCCTGTATATTTCATACCTTTGCTACGCCACGACAGCTGGCTCAATATGTAATAGCAATGTGCTTTGTGGTATTTCCAACTCAGGCTGCTGTCTATACTTTTTCAGACGGTTCAAGCACACTTCCTGCAGGCTGTAATATTGTCAGTACAGGTAATTATTCTTGTGGTGTGTTAACACTCGCAGTCGGTGACACCATAATCATTGGAGATACTAAGCCTGCAACCATTACCTTCACCGGTGCATTCACGACCGCCAAAGATAATCTAATTAACTCAGCTGGGGTTGCTTCCGATCTAAGTATAATTATGATTGGGGTGCTCACACTGGGTGTTGACTCAGTATTAAATGCAAACGTGAACGCCACTGCAGCTGTTAATCTAGGAATTGGTAGCACTTTGAGTGGCTACATTGATACGGTCAGTGCTACCAGTACAGCTAACGTTACGGGTATCGTTACTTTAGGAGCTAATAGTAGTGTAGGCAGTTATATTAGGACTGACGCTGGAGCAGTCACAGTTGGTAGCTCTAGCTCTGTCGATGGCAGTATTTCAACAACTGCTGGCGTTGTTACAATACTGCTTAATGTCTCGGTAGCAGGCCCAATTAGTACGACCCTAGGCGCAGTCAACATAGAGGGTTCGAGTACAATCAGTGGCGGGATAACTACTGAAGCTGGTGTTGTTACGCTCACAACTGATGTCAAGGTTGGTGGTGACATTAGAACCGTAGCCGGTGGTATAACTATTGGCGATAGGAGTTCAACTTGTGGCAGTGTTATTTCGACTGGCGCTGGCGTTGTCACACTCACAAATGATGTAGAAGTTGGAGGCGATATAAGTACTGTCGCAGGCGCCATCACGGTGGGTAATGGCAGCACAGTCGGCGGTAATATCATTCCTTCGGGTGCTGGTGTAGTAACGTTAACGGGTGTCTTAGTCGGAGGCAAAGTCATAACAGGTGCCGGTGCTATAAATATGACTAACACACAAGTGGGTGGTAAGGTAGAAACGGGGGCAGGTGTCATAGCTTTGACCGGTTCACGAGTCCGTGGCACTGTAATTTCAACGAGTAATGCGGCCGTTACTCTAACGAATAGCGTGGATGAAGACACATCGCTTATTATCACTATACCTACTGCTCGTGGATGCCCGACAACATCTGAGTTCAGTCACATTCAAATAGAACATGATGGCGTAGGCTCAACTTGTGCTGTCGAAAGCTTCACAATCAAAGCCTGCGCTGATGCGACATGCAGCACATTGGTTGACAGTGGAAACATTACTGCAGTTTTAACACCTTTTGGTACCGCTATTAGCATCGATGCCAGCGGGCAGGTAACCTTGCCGGTGTCATCATTAGAAGCTGGTGTCAAAATCCTTAGTGCTACATCTATTTCACCCGCACCTACCACATTAACAACAACCTGTTTAAATACGACAACGAATATAGCAAGCTGTAGTTTACTTGTCTCAGCATGTGCTGATGGTGGCTTTGCGTGTTTAGAAAACGGCGTAAATTCTTCTTGGGATGCAAACGCGCGAAAGCCACTTTACACTAAGCTGGTTAATACTGATTTTAGAATTGACATCGCTGCGCTGAAATCAGACGGTACATTGGAAACTAGTTATGTGGCTGTCGGCGCAGTGGCCAAAACTGTGAAGTTTGAATTGGTCGAGGGCTCTGCTACTAATGTGTGCGCCGACCTAACTGCAATAAGCTCCACAGTATTAGAAAATCAAAGCTTTTCAGACACGGATTTGGGACGTATAACTACCAACATGAAGGTAACTAAAGCTTATTCTAACTTACGCTGCCGAGTGACCGATGTCACTCAAACCCCTAATGTAACGACTTGCTCAACGGATAGTTTTGCGGTGCGCCCGCTAAGATTTGTTGTGAGTTCGTCCAATGCTAACGCTGATGATAATGGCGCAAATACTACCGCGTCAACTAAGATCAAGGCAGGCACATCATTTAATCTTATTGCTGATACTTCAACTATTGGATACAACGGTACGCCCCTTATAGGCACTAACGCTGTAGAAGCTCATTCAGGAGCAAACACAAATGGTGTACTTACTGGTGGATTTAATCCAGCTGATGCGACAAATGGTAAAGCGATTAGTGGTAGTTTTACTTACAATGATGTCGGATATTTTAGGTTAAGTGCGAATACCCTGACCGATAAAGTATTTACCACGGTTGATCAGTCTAATAACGACTGTACCGATGACTTTTCGAATAGTTTAAGCGATGGAAAATACGGTTGTAAAATTGGGAACATCGTAGATACAAATTATTTTGGCCGTTTCTATCCTGATCATTTTGATGTGGCGGTGGTACCGGGATGTAATGTTAATGACTTCACTTACTCTGCGCAACCATTCAAAGTAATAGTCACCGCCAAGAATGGGCTGGTGCCATCTACTACTACGTCCAATTATAATGATTCAGACACCCCCAGTTTTGCTCAACAAGTTGTACTTTCCGACGCTAATAATATTACACAAGGTGTTCTTTCGCCTGTTAACATGACTGCTAACGCATTTTCGATGGGTGTAGCTAACCCTACACCGGCATTTACTTTTAATAATGCCGCGACTGCGCCTATGATTATTGCCCTGCGAGCTATCGACAGCGACGATGTGAGTTCATCTGGTTATGAATCAGCAGCAACAAACACTATACGCAGTGGACGGGTTCGTTTACTCAATGCCTACGGCTCAGAGATTTTAGACTTACCCATGACCATGCGTGCAGAATACTGGCTGAATGCGATAAACGGCTGGCAGATTAATACAGATGATACTTGTACTGACGTTACTTTGTCTTTTGCTACTATGTCTGCAGTGGATATTACAGAAAAAACGTGTGTACAAGACACAGGTGCAAACGATAATAGTGGCGAAGCGTGTACTGATGCAGCCCCTGCTGCCAGACAATATAAAAAAGTAGGTCTAAATGATTTTCAAGGAAATTTTAACCTTTGGCTTAAAGCGCCAGGAACTATTGGTAGTATATCAGTTACGGCCGAAGTACCTTCATGGTTAAAATACAGCTGGACTGGCACAGCAGCTACTAACCCAAAAGGTCTCGCTAGTTTTGGTATTTCTAAATTAGGCTCTAATAAAATGGTCTATCGTCAGGAATTATATTAATGCAAGAAAACCCATACTTTTCCTACCGACCTATTTCCCATATCCATGGGTTCACATTGATTGAACTAATAATAGTCATCATACTTGTGGGAATTCTATCCGTGGTGGCTTTACCACGTATCGCTAATAATACGTTTGATGAACGTGGTTTTCATGATTCAGTAAAGTCTGTGTTACAACATGCACGACATGTAGCGGTAGCTAGTCGGCGATTTGTTTGTGTTGATGTAGAAAATGACACTGTTTCACTGACGCGTGATGAAGCTTTACCTGATGGCAAGACGTCAATCGATTGTAGTAATGCTGAAGTCGCATTACTCTTACCAGAGCAAAGCTGTGCAAAAACCAATCAGATATGTGCCCCAAAAGGTGTTTCAATTGGTGGTACGTCAAGTCTGATTTTTGATCCACTTGGGCACTTGGTCACTGATGAGGGAGTCGTAGCAGCAGATATGGTAAGGATTACAATTACTAATCAGCCCGATATCACGATCGCAGCGGAAACAGGATTCGTAGAATGATACTTCAACGAGGTTTAAGTATGATTGAGTTAGTCATTTTTATTGTGGTCGTCTCGATTGGAGTACTAGGGATCCTTTCAGTATTTAATGTCTCGTTGAGAGGCAGTACTGATCCTCTTGTTAATAAACAATCAACGGCCATAGCTGAAGCAATGTTAGACGAAATACTCGCTAAAAACTTTACTGAGGGTGGTTATTCAAAAAGTGGTCCTGCACAATGCAACCGCTCACAATTTGATGATATCAGTGACTATGATGGATATTGTGATAATCAGACCGGCATTATAGCAATCGATGGCTCGAAAGTTGATGGTTTAGAAAATTATACAGTAACAGTTAGTATCGACGATTCTGCAGCTTTAGGGTTGCCTGCTGGTGATATAAAGAAAGTAACAGTTGCAGTGTTTAGAGGTATTAACACTATTACGCTTATTGGCTATCGAACAAATTATGAATAAAGCAGCGACGCGCGGTTTTACATTACTTGAGGCGATCCTTACTATTATCATCACTGGTATTCTTGCTAGTATGGTGGCGGTATTTATTAAAGTGCCGGTAGATAGTTATGCTGATACGGTTCGCCGTGCAAACTTAACCGATGCTGCAGATGTTGCTTTACGCCGCATCGCTCGTGATATTCATGCGGCTTTACCTAATAGTCTGCGTAGTACAAGCTCTAACAGCAATAATTGTGTTGAGTTTTTACCCGTGGTGGGTGGTGGGCGTTATCGAGTTGCACTAAGCGTTACTGGAAAAGGCGATATTCTGGATTTTTCGAAAGCAGATGAATCGTTTGACATACTTGCCGGCACTAACTTACCTAATTTTTATACCGCTGCATCAGGTGACTACCATACAGTTATTTATAACCTCGGCATTGATGGTGCAAATGCCTATGAAACTCCTGATGAATCTGAGCCTAATTCCATCCGTGCAGCAATCAAGAAACCAGACTCAGTAAACATAGAATCTGTAACCAATGTCAAATTAAATGTGGCTAATCAATTTCCATTCGAGTCACCCGGTAAACGTTTTCATGTGATACCAAACTACTCCGTAGTCTATTCATGTGACACAGTGAGCCGCAAGCTGATTAGATATACAAGAGCATTGACTTCGACCCCGCTGTCCACTTGTCCAGGAGCGAGTCAGGGTGATGTACTTGTGAACAATGTGAAGACCTGCAGTTTTACCTATACACCCGCAGTATCCCAAAGAAATGGATTACTCACTATGCGCTTAGGTTTAGAAAAGTCGGGCGAATCCATTCAACTATACCAAGAGGTACATGTTAACAATGTTCCCTAAATTGCAACAAGGGTTTACTCTGGTCACCGCTATTTTTTTACTAGTAGTACTAGCAGGCTTAGGCACGTTTATTACCACTATTTCTATTAATCAGCAAATCGGCTCAGTACTTGATTTAAGTGGTGCTAAAGCTTACCAAGCGGCACGATCAGGTACGGAATGGGGGCTTTATAAGGTGCTTAATGATACACCATCTTGCGTATCATCGACTGATATAGGGCTGGTAAGCAGTATGAAAGTAACAGTAATTTGTATTCAGATTGCCCCAACAGAAGACGTAACAACAGGTGGTGTGACAGAAGAAGGTATAACGGAAGCCGGTATGGGTAAAGTTTATTCCATTACGGCAACTGCTTGCAATCTCCCTAATAACAACCCTAATACCGAAGATTGTCCAGGAGTGGTGTCAAACCCTGATTATGTCGAACGCCGTTTTACAGTGCTAGCAGATACGTCGCCGCAATAAATCAAAGGGGCTTGTTTAATAAGCTTTGCGAGTTAACGATGTAGGCCAAACGGGTCGTCTATGCTGTTGCTAGGTTTGGTAAACCACTTTGCACCTTGCTCAGTCATATAAAAATGGTCTTCCAAACGGATCCCAAACTCATCAGGGACCACCAACATCGGTTCGTTGCTAAAACACATACCTGTGGCAAGATGTGTGGTATTACCACCAACTAAATACGGCCACTCATGAATATCTAAACCAATCCCATGGCCAGTTCGGTGTGGGCAGCCAGGCGTTTGATATTCTGGACCTAACCCTTGTGCTGCTAAGTAACTACGCGCTGCAGCATCAACTGCTTCGCAAGGTACACCTATTTTTGCAGCGTTGAAAGCGGCAAGTTGGGCGGCTTTTTCCATATTCCAAAACTCCCGCTGCTTGGTTGTAGGCTTACCGAACACATAACTGCGGGTAATATCTGATAAATAATTATGCACTTTGCAACCAGTATCGATTAGTACCATATCACCTATCTTTAGCAGTTGTGGATCTTTAACTCCGTGTGGGAAAGATGTAGCAACCCCAAAAAGTACAATACAAAAATAGTTACCCGGCGCGCCTACTGCTTGATGGGCGCGTTTAATAAAAGCTTCTACTTGGGTGGTGCTGATACCTGCATAAAGCATGCTTGCAGTAGCTTGATGCACGGCAAGTGTCATGTTCATGGCAGCTTGCATTAGCGCAATTTCATTATTAGATTTGTGCATTCTACAGTGGGCTGTCACTGGTTGTGCATTGATGAGTTTTAAACCCGTTTGTACTTTATTGATACCATCAAATATAAAAAATGGAGTACCCTCATCGATGCCTATGGTGGCGCTAGCATCTATATTTAACTGCTTTAATACCTCAACAAATAAGGTGTAGGGATTGTGGTGTTCTTGCCAGCCATGTATTGGCCCATCGATGATCTTAAAACCATTTAAAGTACTAATTTCAAAATGGGGGGCTATATATTGTACAGTGCCAACAGCAGGCAATATTGCACCCACCATTCGCTCGCTTGCGTACCATTTCATACCAGTAAAATACGTAAGATTTGTGCCTGCATTTAAGTAAATAGCATCAATATTATTGGCCTGCATATAAGCCTGCGCTTTAGCAATGCGCGTTAGATGTTCTTGAGGTCGGATTGCTATAAGCGAATTTGTCATGTCGCTTAATGTGGCTAATGCTTGTTCTGCTGTTTGAGTACCGATGCCGATACCCGTGTCCATACAAATAGTCGTCATTTTTTTTCCTTAGGGTTTGCGGGGCTTCTGAAGTGTAATCTAGCTATTTTTATTTTTATTTTTATTTTTATTTTTATTTTTATTTTTATTTTTATTTTTATTTTTACTCAGTATTTGAATCATTAAAAGGCTCTGAGATTTATAATCTTCGTTATCTTATTCACCTTAGTCACCTTAGCGCTGAGTATAATTTTTATTTGTAGCCCACCAACCATAATAAAATAATCGACTAGTGTTAACAAAACTATCCTCTTTGCACTGAATTTTTATATTCCTTGGATTCAATCAGTAAGTGCATAACTTAAATAGGTAGAAAAAATGGTCAGTTGATATTATTTTGTATAGAATAAAGCAATAATTTTATATCCTAAATGGAGGTTAAAGCTAAGTTAGCTTAGCGCCAGCCAGACACCGACACCAATCAATAAAGTGCCAGAAATACCGTTCATCCATCTGATATTATTGCCTTTATTGAGAAGCGTTTTCAAACCCTTGCCTCCTGTTGCGTAAATAAGCATACAAATAAACTCACTGAGCATGATAATACTCACAAGAGCCATAAGTTGAAATGTAATAGGTAGGGTTGCATCTATAAACGGCGGTAAAATAGACAGCATAAATGCCCAGCCTTTTGGGTTAGCAATGGCGGTTACAAAACCTTGTGATATTAGAGCATAACGGTTCAGTGCTAAATCCATCTCTGTACTAAGAGACAGTTGTGTACCCGACCAATACATTTTGCATCCTAGATAAATTAAATACAGTCCACCAATCCACTTGAACCAAATAAACAGTGAGGGATAATTTAGCATAATTGCAGCAGCGCCCATCACTGCAGACACGGCCACTAAAGCTACGCCGCAGACTTCACCCAGCATCATCCACAAAGTGCGGCGTAGACCGATTTTTAAACCCAAAGTCATGGCCAACGTCATGCACATTCCTGGCGTAATCGATATAAAAAATATAGTAGGAATAAATACAGCGAGTGTGGCAAAAGTGGGCATCTAAGATCATCAAAAGAAAAACGAGTGTGTATCTTACGGCCCTATTGATAGTTTTGGAATTTTATAAAGCACTAGCGTTGATAAAATTATGGCCTTGACCCTTTATAATACATCTAACTAACTCTGTTGATGCTCACTCCATACTAAAGCGTGTCGGTCATATGTTTCATTTAAGGCAGGCTTGATGATATTAAAGTATGCCGATATATCGAAATCTCTAGGTACATACAAAATATGATGACGAATTTGTAATACTTAGTGGTGAGCAACTTTACTATGAAGATGTTTAGTTTTTAACTTTTTTAGTTTTTTTTAGAGAAAGAGTTTGCTTTTTTAAAAGAGGGATTTGGTTTCAATTCAAAGAGGACCGCTCTTTCACTAAATTGAAGTTATCGATTAAGTACTCAAGTGCTTGAATATTCAAACACATGTAAACATATGCAAGCACAGATCGATGCTGTTCACGCTCAGCAGAAAATCAGTGATAGATAGGCTTGTTTGAAGAGGCAATAGTAATAAGCTGTAGGTCGACCATAGAATTAAAGAAACACCCAAGCAGGGTGTTTCTTTAAGCACTCAGATTAAATACTGACTCGCTTGTAAGGGCGGTATTCTGGCATCCAGAAATTTTGCTCTATACGTTCTTTTAATATTTCATCTGACACTTCCAAAGCCAAATTTTGCTGCATAGCTATTTTAGCTACATCAAAGGCAATTTTTTTACTCAGTTTTGCTATTTCACCTAATGCAGGCAGTAACTCGCCTTGCCCAGTTGCAGCAAGAGGTGACGCTTCGGCTAAAGCCGCGCTACTCGCAAGTAACATTTCGTCACTGATTAAACTGGCTTTAGCAACAATAACGCCTAAACCAATACCAGGAAAAATGTAACTATTGTTACACTGTGCGATTGGGTAGGTTTTGCCTTTGTACTCAACAGGTTTAAATGGGCTACCAGTAGCAACAATGACCTTACCGTCAGTCCACTCAATAACTTGCTGCGGGGTTGCTTCGACATGACGTGAAGGGTTACTTAAAGGAAAGATAATGGGTAATTCACAATTTTTCTTCATACTTCGGATAACTTGTTCGGTAAATAACCCTGCTTGACCAGATACACCGATTAAAATATCAGGGTGAGTACAATTCACCACATCCAGCAATGAAGGAAACTCTCCACTAAAAGACCATTCTTGGATCACATCTGCAGGTTGAACCAAACGTTGTTGAAAGTCTCGTAAACCCTGCATACCTTCAGTAAGTAAACCAAAACGGTCCACCATAAATACTTGACTACGAGCTTGTGTATCTGAAAGTCCTTCCCTACACATTTGTTGAACAATTTGTTCGGCAATACCACAACCAGCAGAACCAGCGCCTACAAAGACAACTCTTTGTGCAGACAATTGAGTATTTTTACTTTTACAAGCAGCCAAAATAGTGCCAACAGCTACTGCAGCTGTGCCTTGTATGTCGTCATTAAAACAGCACACTTTATCTCTGTAACGTTCTAGTAAAGGCATCGCATTAGGCTGAGCAAAGTCTTCAAACTGCAACATAGTTTCAGGCCAGCGACGATGGACAGCTTTAATAAACATGTCAACAAACTCGTCATACTCAACTTGACCAATACGTTTGTGACGCGCCCCCATGTACATAGGATCAGCCAACAATTTTTCGTTATTAGTACCAACATCTAACATCACAGGCAAAGTATAAGCTGGGCTAATACCACCACAAGCGGTGTATAAAGATAATTTACCAATAGGAATACCCATACCGCCTATGCCTTGATCACCTAATCCTAAGATACGTTCCCCATCAGTTACCACGATGACTTTTACCTTACGTTTGGTGGCATTACGTAAAATATCGTCCATTTGATGACGTTCAGAATACGAGATAAATAATCCACGAGAACTACGGTAAATATCTGAAAATTGCTCACAAGCATCGCCGACTGTCGGGGTGTAGATAATAGGCATCATTTCATCAATATGTTCTTTGACTAGACGGTAATACAAGGTCTCGTTATTATCTTGAATAGCCCTTAAGTAAATATGTTTATTCATGGGCTCGTCAAAGCTGGAATATTGCATGTACGCGCGCTCGACTTGCTCTTGAATAGTTTCGTATCTAGGGGGAATGAGGCCAGTTAAATTGAACATAACGCGCTCCTCAGAACTGAATGCGCTGCCTTTGTTAAGTAAAGGTGTTTCTAGAAGTGAGGGACCAGAATGAGGAATGTAAAGCGCACTCTTTTTAACTGAATTTGCCATTAACGTATTGTCCTATTATTTTGTATTATTATTTTAATGCTCCTCAACAATGTGAATCAAGGGAGATGATATGTGCCATTTTATGTTTTGTTTAAGTTAGCTTTTGAACTAGTTTTTGAACTAGTTTTTGAATTAGCCTTTAAATTAACTTTTAAATTAACCTTTAAATTAACCTTTAAATTAACCTTTAAATTAACCTTTAAATTTTTTAAGCATTTTCCTAAAGGTTAGGCTTTTTTAAAAAGTACTCCTAAAATATATCTTCAAGTTGTTTTTTGCTTTGTTTACCTTGCTCTGTAGCTTCAATGATTTGTGCATCTGCAACAAAAACCTGAGGCTCAGTACCATTTGCAAAATATTCAAACATAGATGTATTGTCTGTTCTCTTAGTTAGTTTACCTGTGCCTTTATCTATGCGTACAGTCAATAAATCTGTAGGCATAGGCAACGAATGTTCAGGTTGCCCAGCTAATGCATATTGCATAAACCTTATCCAAGCTGGCTGTGCTGCATGTGCACCTGATTCACTACCGATTAGCGCATTACCAATGTAATTAAATTTTTGTGGGTTTTTGTTAATTAAATTTTGATTACGTGAGGTGCGACCTAAACGACGATTACTATCATCAAACCCTACCCATGCAGTGGCGACTAAGTCGGGCGTGAATCCACTAAACCAAGTATCACGCACGTCGTTGGTTGTACCCGTTTTACCCGCGATATCACTGCGACGATCCATCAACACCGCTGCACGCCAGCCAGTACCACGGTTATCCCAACCGCCATTAATTTGTACCGCAGAGCGCATCATGTCTGCAACTAGAAACGCATTTTCTGCGCTGATGACTCTTTTTGCGCTGATGGCTTTTTCTGTGCTGATGGCTCTTTCTGCGCTGATGGCTCCAGGAGCAGATAGGCTCTTTTTAACCGATTCAGCAGCTTGTTGTGCCACACCAAACTCTGCAGCTAAAAGTGCTTCGGTATCTTCAGGCTCGGCATTGGTTGGATTTACCTGCGTTGGTGTAACACAGGGGTTACACGCGTTTTTCGGTTCAGCTTTCCACAACACATCACCCATCTCATTTTCGATGTGCTGAATAAAATGAGGTTGAACTAAAAAACCACCATTGGCAATGACTGCCATGGCCGTAGCCATCTCTAATGGAGTATGTGAGCTAGAGCCTAGAGATAAAGTCTCATCTAAGGGAATGTCATCTTTCTTAAAACCAAAAAGGGTAAGATGTTCTGCGACATTCGTTACTCCTACAGCCCTTAGTAAACGCACTGACACTACATTTTTTGATTTAGTCAAGGCAACACGCATCCGAATAGGTCCATCATATTCAGCAGGCGAATTTTCTGGACGCCAAGCGTTTCCTGAGCCAGATTGCCACTGCGTGATGGGCGCATCATTTATCACACTAGCCAAAGTATAACCATTGTCTAATGCTGCTGAATAAATGAAGGGTTTGATATTCGAGCCAACCTGTCTTTTAGCCTGAGTAGCACGGTTGAATTGACTTTGGTAAAAACTATAACCGCCCACTACCGCTTGTGCAGCGCCGTTTTTAGGATCAAGAGCAACAAAAGCGCCACTTGCCTTTGGGTATTGAGTCAGTTGCCAATGCGAGTCATGTTCTCTTTGACGAATTAAAATCAACGCCCCTGATTGTACTATATCACTGGCTAATTCAGGATCTGGTCCTTGCTTTGCATCATTGATAAACGGTCTCGCCCAGTCTAAGCCATCCCAATCGATAACACTGTATTTTCCTTGCTGGTTAAAAATAATGATGTCTTTGGCATTTACCTTAACAACGATAGCTGGATGCATTGATTCGAAAGTTTGTACATCCTGTAAGTAGCTGAACATTTGTTCTTCAGTCCAAGGCTCAATATCATTTAATGTAGCTATGTCAGGCTCTGAAAACTGCTTGTTTTCATCATCAATTGAGTCTGTTGACCAAAGTTGTTTGACCACTCCTTGATAACCATGACGTTCATCATAATCGTGCAAATTTCTACGTACTGCTTGCTGCGCAGCAGCTTGCAAATTAGATGATGCGGTAGAATAGATTTGATAACCGCCTGTTTCAGCCTCATCTTTACCGTATAGTTCAATCATTTCGCTATAAATAATATCTGCTAAGTAGGGGGCATCTAGCTCTATTTCTGCACCGTATTTTTTAGCGGTGACGGGAGCATTAACTGCTTGCTCAAACTGCTCTTGATTAATGTATTTTTCATCTAGCATACGTAGCAAAACAATACGTCTTCTGACTACTGAACGCTCCGGACTACTAATAGGATTAAGTGCCGATGGAGCCTGAGGTAACCCAGCAATAGTGGCTATTTGTGCCAGTGTCAGTTCATTCAATGACTTGCCATAATATACCTGTGCTGCGGCACCAAAACCAAACGCTCTATGACCTAGTGCTACTTTGTTTAAGTACAATTCTAGGATTTCTTGTTTACTTAGTAATTGTTCCATGTGCCAAGCTAAAATTATTTCACGAATTTTGCGGATATATTTTTTTTCACGGGTCAAGAAAAAGTCTCGTGCCATTTGCATAGTCAAAGTACTTCCACCCTGCCCTTTCTCGCCAGTAACGACTAAATTCACTAACGCACGCATCATACCGATGGGATCCACACCCGGATGGGTATAAAAACGACTGTCCTCGGTGGCAATAACTGCTTGCTTTAACTGCTCTGGAATTTGCTCAAGGGTAAGTGGAATGCGACGTTTAACCCCATATTGAGAAATAAGTTTTCCATCTTGAGTGAAAATACGCATAGGCGTTTGTAATCTAACGTCTTTGAGAACGTCAACACTAGGCAAGTCAGATTTGATATAAAAATAGGTGCCAAATAAGGTAATGATACCCACCACAAAAGTGACAGAAATGGCTAATAACGCAGGTTTAAGTAGCTTCACGGATAGATAATACCAAGGCAAATATTAATAAATGATCTACATTTTATACCTATGTGCAGTTATTAAAACCATAAAAACAAAAAATAATGGAATAACGATGCGGTTAACTATTTTAATGCAATCGGATACCTAACAATTGAAAAAAATATTTGCTCCAAAAGCACAAGAAATGATTGGTCTTGACATCGGCACTCGTTTTATTAAGGCCGTCATCCTCGAAAGATCGGGCGTTCAATATAAACTCCAAGCTTATGCCTGCGAACCCATTCAAGGTGATGCTTTTGCAGAGCGTGAAATTAAGGACTTTGAGGCAGTGAGCTGTGCACTTAAAAAAGTAAAACTGACGCCGTGCGCGACTTTTAAAGTCAGTGATGTATTGAAAAAGGCATGATCTAGCCTTATTTAGTTCTCGCCAAAAAAATAAAAAAGCTATTACGATCATGCCGTTAGAAGAGTTTATCATTTG
>Ga0222645_100039_pt1 | contig 89898 bp, 65 predicted proteins | sample AntAcemetagen292_FD_179881 | JGI IMG/M metagenome (GOLD analysis project Ga0222645, IMG submission 179881) | Saline water microbial communities from Ace Lake, Antarctica - #292 | ecosystem: Environmental > Aquatic > Non-marine Saline and Alkaline > Saline | place: Antarctica: Ace Lake | collected...
ATAATTTCACCACTCGTGTAGCAGCATTGTTAGCTGCTCATCCTAACGTCAGTCCGTACTGCTTAGAATTAGAATTAGAATTAGAAATACTCGAAACGAGTGCGTTACATGACATCAGTCAAGTATCTGCGATCATAAATTTATGCCATGAACTGGGTGTACGTTTCGCTTTAGATAATTTTGGTACGGGGTATTCGTCACTTACTCACCTGAGACGTTTACCAGCGCACTTGATTAAAATCGATCAAAGCTTTGTGCGTGATATGTTGGAAGATGCCGACGATTGCGCGATTGTTGAAGGTGTTGTTGGTTTAGCTAAAGCATTTAGGCGTGACGTAATAGCCGAAGGAGTAGAAACCGCAGCTCATGGAGAAGCGCTATTAAAGTTAGGTTGCGAGCTGGCACAAGGCTATGGCATTGCCAGGCCTATGCCCGCTAGTGATATCCCAAAATGGATATCTAAATGGAAAACGGATGAAAATTGGCAGGCTTGAAACATCATTAAGTCTGGCAAAGTTGGACTTTGTATAGACTATTAGATTATCAACAACTAGCTGCTGTGATGGTCGCAATCTTAGTCGCTATAGCACCTATCTTAATGGAATCATTTCATGTGTCTATTTCATCAGGTGAGCGTTAAATAGATCCATAACGGTGTTTATGGATACAGCACTAGAAATGCTAATGATTGAACAATCATAATACCTAACTTAGTTACAGCATCATAAGCAGATAAAGATCCAATGCCAACAACACTAGTGCACTGTATAAACCATTCCATTTAATTCCCATATGAAAGGGTGAAATGCCAGTGAGCTTAGCGCTAATACGCACCGAGGTTGTAGTAGGAGAGCTACCAATAACTACCGCCCAAGTTACCATCATCACAAGTGCTATGGTCACAGGCATAGTCTCGACACTGGGCAATTGAGATAAAGCTCCAGCAACTAAGGTGACTGAAATCATAGGGTTGATAAATAATAGCGCGGCCAAAAAAATAATCCATGAAGATGAAATAAGTATTAATGCTGCAGAAATATTCAAATGTGCCAACTGCTGTGCAAACCATTCAATATCCAGCACGGTTAATAACAAGCGACCAATCAGCACTGAGCCTGCAAAAAAAACAATTTCTGAACGTTGCAACGGTAATTTAAAAAATATGTCTGTGCTAAAACGTCTCACTGTTAGTCGTACTGCGCTAAATGTATCTCGTTTGCGGTGATACTGGGTAAATATCCAAGCCGTACTCACAATCGGTGCGCTCACTAGCACTGCAGCAATGGGTCGCAGGGAGGTCATGGATATTAGTACACCTGAAACTATTGCTAAGGCGGTAACAACAACAGCGATGGGATAGCTAACCTGCAAATCTGATAAGTTATTGGATATCGCTGGCGCGAGATGTTTAAGATGTTTGGGTGCCTGAACATGGTCTAGCCAGATGCCAAATAATAGCAGCACTAAGGTGAGGTACAAACCATAAGGCATAATATCTACCCACTGGAGTGTGGGGATAGTGGTGACTAAAAGAGTAATTGTGACCGATGTTGGGGCCCACAAGGGAATGCTACAAAACCCTCGTACTACCGCTAACATCATACGGCGCTGTCTTGCACTATTAATGCGAGTATCTACTGTGTCCTTATTGTCAGACAAACTTTTATGGATCATGGTGCCTAATAAATTGATGGCTCCAATACTCATTAATATGCCTAGTAAGTGACTCGCAAAAGTAAGTAGCGCATAACGCTTAACAGGTTGTTGTTGTAATAATGCCTGACCGGTTAGGCTGACTGAATTTGAGGTTAAAGCTGCCTCTTTTAACAGGCTTAAAGCAATTAAAAAAAAGGCAAAAAAAGCCACACTGCCACATAACATGCTTAGTTGTACAAGTGACACTTGTGACAGCGCTAATAATGTTAGCGTTAAGTTAATCGCCACCAGAGCGACAACTTTTGTTGTTAATTCTAAGTGTTTCCACTCGATTAAAGTAAATAGTAACAACACAAGTACTGCCAATATGGCAGGGGATTGGTAATCAGTCCATTCAGTTACTAAGGTCGCAAAAAAAATAACCACTAAGCATAATGGTGATAGCCAAGGGGGTAATAAGCAAGGAGGCGATAACCTAGCAAGAGATTTATACATTGGTGACTTTGTTTAACATAGGTCTGGTTGCTTATCTCGTTGTTGTATAGAGTACTGAACGTTGTATCTCAAAAAACTTGCAAAATACAATTCCGCATTGCAGAATGTTAACGTTGTTTTACCCAAAGTGTTAGGGTTGTGGTAACAATAAATAATTACAACTTGTATTAAAACGGGTGCTTAATGTCCAATCCAACAGAATTAGAGTTACTTGCTGATCTAGAAAAAATAAGCTACCAAGACCGATATCATTGTAAAACAACATACGATGTATTTTGCCATGCAGCAGACGAATATCCTGCTGACATTGCTATAGCTGAGCATTTAACTGCTGCTCGAGATGAAGTGGCCAAGCAGCTCACTTTTACTGCTTTATCCAAGAAAATCAATCAAACAGCAAACCTATTTCGATCGTTTGGCATCGAGCGCAGTGATGTTATTTCTATTTTACTCCCCAATTTAACTGAAACGCATCTTAGTATATGGGCATCACAAGCTGTTGGCATCGCCAATCCTGTTAACTACCTTCTGCAAGTTGAGCATATTGTTGAAATACTCAATGAGGTTAAAGCAAAAGTATTAGTTACTGTCTCTGCTGATGATGCTACCGAGTTAGGTCAAAAAGTACATCAGATTATTGAACAAGTGCCATCGCTCGAACATCTAATCCTAGTGGATAACAGCCATACTAAAATTAGTAATAAAAAAATTATTATCATAGATTTTAATGATGCCATCGCCACTCAACCTGATAAACGATTAGCAGTATCTCTTCAACCTAGAGGTGACGATATTGCCATGTACTTCCACACAGGTGGAACAACAGGTCGTCCTAAAATAGCTAAATTATCTCATAATAATATTAGCTTCGTGGTACAAGTGTATTCAGGATTTAATGCCTATCATGGTCAATCTGCAGTATTAAATGCACTGCCGTTGTTTCATGTGTTTGGGGTGATTGCCGCTAGTTTATCGATGTTTATTGTGGGTCGCACCGTAGTTATTATGACTCCAGAAGGGTTTAGAAATCCTAATACAGTCAAAAACTGGTGGTATTTTGTGAATAAATATCAAGTGTGCTGGTTTCCTACTGTACCCACTATTATGTCTGTTTTGCTACGACAACCGGATGAAGATATTGATCTTAATTGTTTTGAACATGCTGGCTGTGGATCAGCGCCTTTACCTATTGAATTAAAATTATCCTTTCAGAAAAAATTTAACTGTAGCGTGAGCAACGGTTACGGTATGACTGAATCATCTTGTTTGATTGCTAGGGTACTACCTAATTATGACGTTAATGGAGTCGCAGTAGGCAATGGTATTCCTTATACGCGGGTGATTGCAGCCCAGCTGATTGATAATAAAATTAGCCACATTTGTGTTCCTGATGAGCCCGGTATTATTTTGGTCAAAGGCCCTAATATCTTTCAAGGTTATTTAAATGAAAGTGATAATGAAGGCGCATGGGTCGAAGGTGAGTGGTTCAATACCGGTGATTTAGGAGTAATTAATGCGTTGGGGCATATCCAGTTAACTGGACGCGCAAAAGATTTGATTATTCGTGGAGGTCATAATATTGATCCACAAATCATTGAAGATGCGCTAATGACTCATGCTGAGGTTATTCAAGCGGTAGCAATTGGTCAACCTGATGTGCATTCAGGAGAAATACCGGTTGCCTACGTAGTCGTAAAAGATAAAAGACAAACTACAGCATCTGAATTATTGGCTTTTTGCCAACAGCATATTAGTGAAAGAGCCGCTATTCCTAAGCGTATTGAAGTTCTTGAGAACATTCCGGTCACGGCTGTTGGTAAAGTGTTTAAACCGTTGTTACGCAATAAAGCCACTGAATTTAGCGTCAATGAGTTATTCAACAAACATGCTATCAGCGCTCACGTTAAGTCAGAATTTGACCCTGAAAAAGGGCAGGTAATACAGATTCAATTATCAAATAGTCAAGACCAAGACAAAGCCGCTGCGTTACTTATCGCTTTTCCAGTTTTAGTTAATTACATCAGCAGTTAATGACACCCATTTATAAGGAACAATCATGCAAGATGCATATATTTACGATGCCGCACGAACAGCATTTGGCCGCCATGGTGGGGTTTTATCTTCAGTTCGACCTGATGATATGTTGGCGCACATTATTAAAACCTTGGTGCAACGCAACAACTTTGATTTAAGTTTCTACGAAGATGTAATTGCTGGTAATACTAACCAAGCGGGTGAAGACAGCCGCAACGTAGCGCGCACAGCAGGCTTACTAGCTGGTTTACCAATTGAAACCGGTGGTTTAACCGTTAACCGTTTGTGTGGTTCTAGTTTAGCGGCGGCGTTAGATGCTGCTCGATGTGTAAAAACCAATGAAGGCGAATTATTTGTAGCTTGTGGTGTTGAGTCTATGAGTCGTGCACCTTTTGTGTTGGCCAAAGCCACTTCAGCTTTTGCTCGGCAGCAAGAAATGTTTGATACCACTATGGGTGCTCGCTTTACTAACCCAGAAATTGTTAAGCATTTTGGTGGTCACTCGATGCCTGAAACCGCAGACAACATTGCCAGCGATTTGAATATCAGTAGAGAAGCATGTGATGTATTTGCAGCCGCCTCTCAATCAAAATACGCAGCGGCGAAAGTAGCGGGGTATTTTAAAGATGAAATCATTCCTATTGAAGTGTCACAAGGTCGCAAGAAGCCAGCTCTGTCTGTCAGTACTGATGAACATCCACGTCCCGCTTCAACATTAGATGCACTCAGCAATTTACGGCCATTATTTGATGGTGTGGTGACTGCAGGTAATGCTTCAGGTATCAACGATGGCGCTTCTGCCATGATTATTGGTAGTAAAGATGTGGGCGAAAAGGCGGGTGTCAAACCTCGCGCAAGAATTATTGCCGGTGCTATTGCGGGTGTACCTCCAAGAGTGATGGGCTTAGGTCCTGTGCCGGCTACGCGAAAAGTATTAGCAAGAGCGGGCTTAACACTAGCCGACATGGACGTTTTAGAATTTAATGAAGCGTTTGCCGTTCAAGCGTTAGGGTGCATGAAACAGCTCGGTATTGCCTTTGATGATCCGCGTGTTAACCAAAATGGTGGTGCGATTGCGATTGGTCATCCTTTAGGTGCCAGTGGCGCGCGGATCGTGTTGACGGCATTACGCCAATTAGAAAAAACCGGTGGTCGCTATGCACTGGCTACAATGTGCATTGGCATTGGTCAAGGTATCGCTGTAGTTATCGAACGTGTTTAGTTTTCTAATCAATTTCTAATAGACTTTTAATAGACCTCCGATGGGCCTCCAATAAACCTCCAATAGAAAGCATTCTAAAAGTAAGGAATTAATTTATGTCAGTTGTTAGTTATCAATTAGAAGGTGACATCGGGGTTATTCGTTTAAATAACCCGCCAGTTAACGCACTTTCTCACGTGTTGCGTAGCGGCATTCAAGATGCGGTAACACAGGCGCAAAATGATGCCTCTTTAGCGCTGGTTTTGATTTGTGAAGGGCGCACGTTTATCGCTGGTGCAGACATCTCTGAGTTTGGTAAACCACCCATATCACCTTCATTACCTGAGCTACTTATTGTTATTGAAGCGTCGCAAAAACCTATTATTGCTGCTATCCATGGCACTGCGTTAGGTGGTGGCTTAGAAACGGCACTGGCTTGTCATTATCGTTGCGCATTGTCTTCAGCTCAAGTGGGTTTACCTGAAGTTAAATTGGGTCTGTTGCCTGGTGCTGGTGGCACACAACGCGTACCAAGATTAGCTGGCGTGAAGGCTGCACTTGATTTAATGACAACCGGCACACCGATTGCTGCCGCTCAAGCACACAGTATTGGTTTGATTGATAAAGTGGTTGAGGGTGACTTGTTAAGCGCCGCACTAGAATTGGCTAAAGAAGTGATTGCACAAGGTGCTGAACTCAAACAAGTCAGCGCTTTAGACGTTGATAAAGCAGAAGCTTCGGAAGAATTTTTTGTTAATTATAGAAAAACATTAAGTAAACGTTTTCGCGGGCAAGAGGCACCACAGCGCATTGTGGAATGTGTTGAAGCCGTATTAAATACTACTTTTGATGAAGGTTTAAAAGTGGAAAGACGTTTATTTGTTGAGTGTATGCAATCATCTCAGTCTGCTGCATTACGACATATGTTTTTTGCTCAAAGAATGTCCTCGAAAGTGAAAGATTTACCCAAAGACACGCAGCTTAAAGACATCAAACGCGTGGGTATTATTGGCGGTGGTTTAATGGGGGGGGGCATTGCAATGAATTTTGTGAATGTGGGTATCCCGGTTACTTTGCTAGAAATAAGCCAAGAAGCATTACAACGTGGTAAAGATCTTATTGCTAAAAATTATGCTATGACGGTGAGTAAGGGAAAATTAACTGTTGAACTGGCAGCTCAGCGCCAAGGCATGATAACGGGTACCACCGATTACAATGATTTAGCTGAAATGGATTTAGTGATTGAAGCGGTATTTGAAAATCTGGATATCAAAAAACAAGTATTTAGCAAGCTTGATAAAGTCTGTAAACGAGGCGCTATTTTAGCCAGTAATACTTCTTATCAAGATGTTAATCAAATTGCTCGGTCCACTTCTAGGCCACAAGATGTAATTGGTTTACATTTTTTTAGCCCTGCCAATGTCATGAAATTATTAGAAATTGTGCGTGGTGAAGAAACCTCTGATGAAGTTGTGGCAACTTCCATGGCGATTGCTAAAAGCATTAAAAAAGTGCCTGCGCTATCTCGGGTATGTTACGGCTTTATTGGTAATCGTATGTTGCGACATTATGCGCGTGAATCACAACTATGTTTACTTGAAGGCTCAACGCCACAAGACATCGACGCTGTTATGCAAAAATTTGGTATGGCAATGGGGCCATTAGCAGTGGGTGATTTAGCAGGAATAGACATCGGTTATAAAGCCCGTGAGGGCTTAACGGATGCACAAAAAGGTGATGTTAGAACCTATTGTATTGCGGATGCTTTATATGAAATGGGCCGTTTAGGTCAGAAAACTGGGGCAGGCTATTATCAGTATGATCCCAACACTAGGCAGCGAAGTGTCGACCCAGTAGTACTTGAGGTGATTGCAGCACAAGCCAAAAAAAGAGGGGTTGAACGTAAAGTCATCAGTGACAAAACTATTTTAGAGCGTTTGACTTTCGCTTTGATCAACGAAGGTTTCAAAATACTTGAAGAAGGCATCGCACAGCGACCTAGCGATATTGATGTGGTCTACGCATTTGGTTATGGTTTTCCTGCATACCGTGGAGGCCCAATGTTTTATGCTGATGCCATTGGTTTAGATAAAATTTATCAAACTATTTGTGAATTTGCTGACACTTATGGCGAAGAATTTTGGCAACCAGCCGCGTTATTAAAACAACTTGTCGAAGAAGGAAAAACCTTAACCCAGTGGGCTAATAGCTAAAATAAATATTAGATGCGTTATGTTAGTCTTCTGACATAACGCATTTTTTTGTAGTTCATATCAAATATCTCAGAGGACCAGTATGTCAATTCCAAAGGCATTACAAAATACATTATCTTTACCTGTTATCAGTGCACCACTATTTATTATCTCAGGCCCAGAATTAGTCATTGCACAATGTAAAGCCGGTATTGTTGGATCTTTTCCGGCACTCAATGCCCGCCCACAATCATTACTGGGTGAGTGGCTAACGACTATTATCGCTGAGCTAGATGCTTATAAAACGGCCCACCCTAACGCCATAGTTTCACCCTATGCGGTTAATCTAATTGTGCATAAGAGCAACGACCGTTTAGAAGATGACGTGAATACTTGTATCGAATTTAAAGTGCCGATCATTATTACCAGCCTACGTGCTTTAGATCCTATTTTGGTCGAACGTATTCACGCTTACGGTGGCATTATTTTTCATGATGTGATTAACGTGCGTCATGCCCAAAAAGCCATAGAAGTGGGTGTTGATGGTTTAGTACTGGTGTGTGCTGGCGCCGGTGGCCATGCAGGCACGTTAAGCCCCTTCGCTTTAGTGAGCGAAATCAAACAATTTTTTGACGGCCCGATAGCGTTATCAGGCTCCATTGCAAACGGTGCTTCTATACTGTCAGCACAAGCATTAGGTGCTGACTTTGCTTATGTAGGCACACGTTTTATTGCCAGCAAAGAAGCCAATGCCGAACAGGCATACAAAACCATGCTGGTTCAAAGTAGTGCCAAAGACATTGTATATAGCTCTTTATTTACCGGCGTACATGGAAATTATCTTAAACCCAGTATTACTAATGCTGGCTTAGACCCTGATGATTTAGAGCAGGGTGATAAAAATAAAATGAAATTTGGCTCCGAAGGCGGCAGCAAATCTGAGGCTTGGAAAGACATCTGGGGTGCAGGTCAAGGATTAGGCAGCATTGCGGATATCAGCGATGTCGCTACTATCGTTGCACGCTTTAAAATAGAGTATGACGTAGCCTTATCGCGTTTAAAACGTTTGAATGAGCAGTAAGCGCGATCAGTAAGTGTGATCAGTAAGTGCGATCAATAAGTGTAACCAATAGGTACAGTCAATATGATCTCTCCAGAAAATGTATTAATTCGCAAAGATGATGGTGTTCTGCACATAGGTATTTATCGACCAGAGAAAAAAAATGCATTAACAAAATTAATGTATGCAGCTATGGCTAAAGCACTAAAAGACAGTGTGTCTGATGACAGCATCAAAGTGGTATTAATATACGGCACCCAAGATGCTTTTTCAGCAGGCAATGATTTAAATGATTTTGATAACCGTGATGTGAATCAACCTTCACCCGCAGCTGTGTTATTACATGAGCTGCATCATTACCCTAAGCCGGTCATTGGAGCAGTATCGGGTATTGCCATTGGTATAGGGGTAACCATGTTGTTACATTTTGATTTGGTTTACGCTTCAGATACCTATTTTAAAATGCCTTTTGTGGATTTAGGTGTATGCCCTGAAGGTGGCTCAAGCTTACTTATACCTCAGCTGGCTGGCCATCGAAAAGCAGCTGAAATATTAATGCTGGGTGATGCCTTTAATACTCAATCGGCTATTAGCATGGGCATTGTTAATCAGCAAATAGACAAGTCTGAAGTATTTGATTTTGCTCTATCTAAAGCAAAAGCACTGGCACTTAAACCTCAAAACGCGTTACGCACGACTAAAAGACTGCTTAAAGCACCTCAGCACACTCAACTCAGTCAGATTATTGAAAATGAGTTAGCGGTGTTTGCAACGTTACTGCAAAGTGAAGAATCCCAAATCGCCAGAAAAAGAAAATAAGAGCTAAATATGACATCTTGGGCAAATAAAATAATGCCGCCGTTTAATAACCACTTAGGTTTTGTGGTTGAAGAATGGCGAGAAAAGCATATTAAAATGAGTGCTGAACTAAAGCCTGAACATTTAAACCGTTCAGATATCCCTCACGGCGGTTTTATTTCAGCTTTGTTGGATGCGAGCACTGCATTGTCTGGGGCGTATAGTGATGACCCGATTGAATACAGAAAAGCGCTGACTTTATCCTTAAATATCAATTTTTTAGGACAAGCACAATCCAACAAACTTTATGCCATTGGCAAAGTAACGGCCTCTGGTCGCAATATTTATTATGCTTCTGCCGAAGTGTTCGATTCTTTTAATAATCTGATTGCATCAGGGCAAGGTGTATTCCGCTACCGAAAAGATAAAATTAACGTCAACGAATAATAACAGCTATAACGAAAACTATAACAGACGTAGAGCCTAGTTTTTAAGTCGCCCATAACGTTTTATATAACTTAATTTTAGTAACTAACCTCTGCAATTATTGGTAACCACTATTGGCAACCTTTATTGACAACCCTTATTGCCAACCTTTATTGGCGACCTTGTCTAGAGTGAGTTTTCTGGCGCTTCATTCGTTTCATTCGCTTTATGTTAAGAGTGAATCTTTATATAAAATGGCTAGCCGTAGTGTTACTTATATTGAAATTTTGGTAACCAGCTCCACTTTTTTGGTGGCCACAAGATATTCGAATAGTTAGCTTTATCAGATGCTTGAATGCCAAGTGCAACCAGCTGCTGATTGCTTAGATTAGAGATAGTGGTTACTCTTGTTTTACTATTATATTTCAATGCTCTTTGTAACCAATATTAGTCACTACTGCCAGCGACTTAATAACGGTAACTAATAAAAAGGATATTCATAGGTATGACATTACTATCAAAAGTGTTCGCTTCCCTCACGTCAACAGTTTTTACATTGACAATTATGAGTGCAACGTTGGCTTTTACTACATCTGGAAGCGTATCCGCAGCGCCTAGCAATGAAAAATTATTCAATCAAATTAACAATGAAGTGCCTACACGCAAAGTAGGCGAAGGTACTTACGACAGATTAGTGATACGCGGTGGCTATGTTGTCGATGGCACTGGTGCGCCACCTTACGGGCCCACAGATATAGTCATAGAACAAAACCGTATTACTCAAATAAAAGTGGTTGGTTTCCCTGGATTACCCATAGACGATAAAGCTCGTCCCAAGAAAGGCTCACGTGAAATTGATGCTCATGGAAAATACATATTACCCGGTTTTATTGACGCACATTCACATATTCATCATGTAAACAGTGGACAAAAAGTATCACCAGAATACATTTTTAAATTGTGGTTGGGCCATGGGATCACAACGGTACGTGAAGTGTATGACGGTCAAGGGGAAGACCGTACCTTAGCACTAAAGGAATTAAGTCAGCGTAACGCAATCACCGCACCAAGAATTTCAGTATTTCCCTTTTTTGGTGCTGTAAAAGAGCCAATAACCACGCCAGAACAAGCGCGTAAACGCGTTAAGTTGCTCAAAGACAAAGGGGCTGATGGTATTAAGTTTATGGGCGCAAAAGAAGATATTATGGCCGCTGCTTTAGGCGAAGCTGAAAAGCTAGGTTTAGACACCACCATGCATCATGCGCAATTAGATGTAGCGCACGCCAATGTGCTTGATACATCCGCTATGGGGTTAGACTGTATGGAACACTGGTATGGATTACCAGAAGCATTATTTGAAGACCAAGTTATCCAAAATTATCCCAGTGACTATATTTATAATAATGAACAAGACCGTTTCAGCCAAGCAGGGCGCTTATGGAAACAAGCAGCAAAGCCCGGTAGCGAACGTTGGAATTACGTAATGGACACCTTACTTGAACGTGATTTCTGCTTAAGCCCAACCTTCACTATTTACCTGGCCAGCCGTGATCTAATGCGCGCCTATACTGCCGAATGGCATTACCAATACACTATGCCAAATTTATGGCAATTCTATCGTGCTAACCGAGCACAGCACGGTGCCTATTTTTTCAATTGGACTACAGAAGACGAAGTAGAGTGGAAAAATAATTTCAAACTTTGGATGCAGTTTGTTAACGAATACAAAAATAAAGGCGGCACAGTAGTAGCCGGCAGCGATACCGGTTACATTTATAGTTTATATGGGTTTGGTTATATTCAGGAGCTAGAACTCCTCCAAGAAGCGGGTTTTCATCCTTTAGAAGTTATTCGAGCAGCTACTAAAGAAGGTTCAAAAGTATTAAAAATGTCTGATGATATTGGCACTTTACATGTAGGAAAAAAGGCCGATATCATCATCGTGGATGAAAATCCTATTCATAATTTGAAATCGTTATACGGCACAGGTGTTCCCAAGTTAAATGATAAAACTAACATCGTCGAAAGAGTGGGTGGGGTGCGCTGGACAATTAAAGATGGCATTGTTTATGACGCTAAAAAATTGTTGGCTGAAGTGAGAGAAATGGTCCTTGAACAGAAAAAGCAGCAAGGCATAAACCCAGATATTCCTATGTCAGTAGAAACCCCTCAAAAATAATTCTCAACCTAAAATTTTACATAAAAGTGTTAGATAAAAGATAAAAATCAGAGCCTATAATTTTTGCATCATACCTTTACCATATCTTTATCAGAACTTTGACAAGCTACACAATATTTCTTTCAGTGAACAGCCTGTCAAAGTTCAAAAATATCAGCGCTCCTACTTTAAGTTATCAAGCCACCCATAATAAGTTATCAAGCCACCCATAAGTTATCAAGCCACCCATAATAATTTGACTATTTATCAACACAAACTAGACTTTAACGAGACAGACAAGTTAAAGGATTGATGTGATGCCCCAGCCTCGTAGCAGCCAGATTAGTTTATCAGATACCCCTTACTATCATTGTGTTTCCCGTTGTGTACGGCGCTCTTTCCTATGTGGGTTTGACAAATATTCAGGGCAAAATTATGAGCACCGTCGAGACTGGGTTGAACAGCGATTATTGTTTTTATCTTCAATATTTTCAATCGACATATGTGCTTATGCAGTAATGAGTAACCATGTGCATGTGGTGTTACACGTTGATGTGAAACAAGCACAGCTGTGGTCAGACTATGACGTGGTTCAGCGCTGGCACCGTTTGCATAAAGGCACATTACTGACGCGAATGTTTGCTAAAGGTGACACCTTAAGCCAAGGCCAACAACTGACACTAGATAACACCCTTACTGAGTATCGTAGACGCTTACATGACATTAGCTGGCTGATGCGTGACCTAAATGAGAATATAGCCCGAGAAGCCAACAAAGAAGACGATTGCACGGGTAGATTTTGGGAAGGAAGGTTCAAGTCACAAGCATTATTGGATGAAGCCGCAGTGCTTTCTTGTATGGCTTACGTTGACCTTAACCCTATTCGCGCCAAGATAGCGGATACGCCAGAAACCTCAAAGCACACCAGCATCAAACAACGCTTAATATCAATAAAGCATCCTGCGACTACCCACTCGCTGATGCCTTTTGTAGGTAACTCAAGACAAGACACGCCCAAAGGTATCGCTTTTTCACTCAAGGACTACTGTGAGTTAGTCGACAAGACAGCAAGTATCATCAAAGATGATAAAACGAAAGATATTGGCCATCAAAGTCGCCCTATATTACAGCAATTAGGGCTATCAGATGAACAATGGCTCACCTTGACCACGGAGTTTGAAAAACACTTTAGTTATGCCGCAGGAGCTGAAATGATGATGAGCCAGTTTAAAAAGCACACTGGTCATCAGCGAATTCGAGGCATGGGTAAGGCAAAAACACTTCTTCGGTATGGATAACTCCAGTAAACGTATCAAGCTATGATTGATACGTGCAGTTATGTTTGAAAAGCTACTAATCACCATATAATCATTCAAGATAGTTACAAATTAAATATCTGCTTCATAATCAGTTTAATTCGACTCACTTGCGTCCCTAAAATAAATATTACACACAAACCATACATTGAGGAATTATCATGGGTGGCTTGATAAATGTGCCTAATTATTCAAAATAGTTACAAGTTAAATATCCGCTTCATAACCAGTTTAATTCGATCCACTTGCGTCTCTAAAATAAATATTATTCACAAACCATACATTAAGGACTTATTATGGGTGGCTTAATAAGTAGCTTTAAGGACTTACCATGGGTGGCTTAATAAGTAGCTGTTTTATTATCGAGTTCGGGGACCGTCTCGAGAAGCATCTTGAATAGGGGCAGTTACACAGAATCCGTTGCAGGCTCCCGTTTACCTTTTGGTTAGAGCATATCAGCCGATTTAGCTCTTCAACAACTACGATACTTATCGAGATTCGCATATGCTGACCTTGCCATCATCCCTGGCGCCTTCACCACTTTTAGCTAGCAGTTTCAGTATCTTTTTCACCGATGGTATCTACGGTTTCCCGTGGCTACATTGTCCTTAACGCTTTGCACCTCAACGTTACCGTCAGCGCACAGCCGAGTAGGGAACGACTGGTGAGACAGTAGGTTTCATAACCAATCGAATCGATTGGATGAAGCAATCACAGAAACAACCTCGTGTCGCACCACAAAATTTGTTACAGCCTCCTTACGACTAATTAGGATGTGGCTGATAGTAGGTCATAATTTTCCCTTTTGTCCTCTGACTCACATGAGTTTTTATTAACTTCCAACTTCCAACTTCCAACTTCCAACTTCCAACTTCCAACTTCCAACTCCTAACTTCTAGTTTCTAACTCCTAGTTTCTAATGCTGCGTGTGTATTGTCTCGACATATTTAAGCTCTAAAGAGTCAAAATTTATCTCTCAAACGAGGTTTACCACTGGAGCAGTAGATTTTCTGGATTTGTTATTAATTAGCATGTTTATGCAGTTGTCTCAGGTAGTGTGAAGTTAAAGCAATAAAGCAATAAAGTAATAAAGTAATAAAGTTTCCTATTTCTAATATTTCAATTGTCACTATCCCCAAAAGTTTGCAAATAATTACTTTAAGTGCCACGTCAACCCGACCCCTATTTATTTAAGTTTCCTAAACAAAATTCATAGGCATGCTAATTAAAAAATAAGTTATAAGAGTAGAACTCTCAAACGTAAAAAGTGCCGCCAATTTAGTCAACAACATCCTTGCAGCGCCATGTTTGTTAATGTAAAGTAACAAGAATAAATGGTTCGTATATTCCGCTATGCGAAATATAAGCAGCTCTAGTGAGGAGCAAAAATAATGAAAATTATTAGCAAGTTTTGCAGTGTGGCAGTATTAACGGTTACGGCTTTGATCGCGATACCTGCTGTCGCAGCAACAGTTCTTACTTATGGTGAACCGGGGCCAAACCGAGGTGCTCGCGCTGAAGCCACAAGATGGTTTGCAGAGGAAGTTGAGAAGCGCACTGACGGTGATTTAAAAATTAATATTATGTGGGGTGGAGCATTATTTAAGGCAAATGCTTCACGGCAATCTATTGCTGCAGGAGTAGTCGATTTAGGCACCATTATTCCAGACTATTTTCTTAAAGAGATGGTTTCTTTTTCGTTGACTAATTTACCCTTTGAAAATCTAGATCCTTGGGTGGGATTAAAAGCCAACTTTGATCATATGCAATCTCCTGAAGTATCACGCAGTTTAGCTAAGCAAAATTTAGTATTCGTCACTTCCTATATGCTTTCTAACGTCATTATGTTGTGCAAAGGTGATGCCGTTAGAACGCTTGATGACATAAAAGATAAAAAAGTACGAGGTGTGGGTACCTTTGGAAAAATATTCGGCGATTTAGGTGCAAATTTAGTTGGAATGAACATCTATAAAGCTTATCAAGGCTTAGATAACGGCTTGCTTGATTGTAGTCAAGGTTACATGAATGCATCACTTGCCTTAAAACATCATGAGGTAGCGGATAGTTTAACCAAACTTAATTGGGGAATTTACACCGGTCTAGGTATTTTCATAAATCAAGACGCGCTCAACAGATTAAGCCCATCTCAAAGAAAGGTGCTTAATGAAGTGGGAGCCGACTTTGTCAATTATCTGGGGCAAAATGTACTGAAGTCCGACAATGCTGCAGAACAGCGGTTTACTCAGGGAATTGATGGTAAAAAACTGGAGATAATCAGTCTTTCTGCTAAAGATTCAGCAAAACTGTATTCAGCCAGTCAATATCATATTTCTAAATGGGAAAACGAAGCTATAAAAAGTGGCTTTGATGGAAAAGCCATGGTTGAAAACTACAGGATTTCCCTAACCAAATATAGCCAAGAACGTGATTTACGAGGTTATCCTTGGACCCGCTAATTTAACACCATAGAGTTTATGATTATGCTGAAAAAAATCGAACAAGGAGCATTGATCCTTGCAGGCGTGTGTATTGTTACCCTCGGATTAATGATTACCCTAACCGTTCTTACTCGAAACCTTTTTGGCTGGGGAGTCACCGATGATGTGGTTATTGTCAGAGAACTTATGGTGGGAGCGATTTTTTTACCATTGGCTTATGTCACAGCAAACTACAGTCATATCACCATAGAGTTCTTATTTAAACGTTTGGGTCAACACGCCAAATTATGGATGTTAGCTATCGGCTCTCTTATCAGCTTGTTGATACTCTTGCCAATGGTGTTTTCCGCATGGCAAGGTTTTTTTCACGCAGCAAGTAGCGGCGCCTATTTCTTTGGTGAGTTAGAACTACCTGAATGGCCAGGTCGCTTTGCTTTTTTTGCGGGAGCGGCACTATTTATTGTACGTTTATCGATAATTCTCGTTGCAGATATGCGAGCAGCTATCACTGGAAATACTGAATACCTCGTGCAGCGCACAGACGCTGAACACGACATAATAAAAGAGGATTAATCTGTGGATCCATTGATTCTTGGGCTCGTAGGGTTCGTTTGTGCGTTGCTTTTACTGGTACTTCGTGTGCCAATCGCATTCAGTTTAGCGGGTGTGTCATCTACATTTATACTTTTATTTTTTGCTATGCGAAACGGTGGTTTTGACATCGTTAGCGCTGTGGCACCTACCTTGTCGATGGTTTCATCTAACACTTTTGCTTTGGTGCACTCTTATGATTTAAGCATGATACCGCTATTTGTACTCTTAGGTCATATTTCTTACCACACTGGCATCACAACTGATATCTACCATGCCGCGCGAGTTTGGCTAAAGCGCTTACCAGGCGGTGTGGCTATGGCCTCTGTTTTTGGTTGTGGAGGATTTTCTGCGATTACTGGCTCGAGCATCGCATGTGCTTCGGCGATGGGTAAAATTTGTGTGCCAGAAATGTTGCGTATGGGCTACGATAAACGCTTGGCTACCTCTACTGTAGCTGTAGGCGGCACCTTGGGTTCGCTAATCCCACCAAGTGTACTATTTATTGTTTACGGTATTTTTACTGAAATGTCAGTTAGCCGCCTCTTCATGGCGGGTGTGATCCCAGGCCTAATATCGCTAATTGGTTTTTTAGTTGTTATTTACATTTGGGTAAAACGCAACCCAGAAGTGGCTCCAGTCGATAACGTCATACTTGAAAAAGGAGAACGCCGAAAAGCTGCAATAAGATGTTGGCCAGCAATGTTGCTGTTCACTATTATTATTGGTGGTATCTATGGTGGTTTATTCACTGCCACCGAAGCTGCAGCAATAAGCGCTTTTGCAGTAATTACCATTGGTTCCTTACAAAAAAGACTCAATTGGCAGCAGTTTATTTTATCTATTAAGGATACGTGCACCCAAACCACTTCTATTTTCTTTATTGCTGCAGGTGCTAAAATTTTTGTAGGTTTTGTGGCATTAACGGGTATGGCACCCGCTTTGGTTGGACTGGTCGAGGGTGCAGATGTATCTCTATGGTTATTGATGGTGATGATCGCAGGTGTTTACCTGCTACTGGGAATGTTCTTAGATCCCTTAGGTATTATGGTACTTACTCTGCCTTTCTTAATTCCTATGGTAGATGGTTATGGATTGGACTTAATCTGGTTTGGCGTTGTGGTGATTAAATTACTTGAAATAAGCTTAATTACTCCACCTGTAGGTTTAAACGTATTCGTTATCGCCAGTGTGACGAAACCTTCGGTTGCGGTTTATGATATTTTCATGGGAGTAGCAAGATTTTTGGTCATGGATGTCGTGGTATTGATTGCCATTATCGCTTTTCCAATACTGTCGTTACTGTTGCCTAATATTATGATGTGAGCATCATTGTTTGTGGCATGGTCAGTATGAAAACTAAGGCTAGTGCCAATAATATCAATTTACTGAAGCATATATTTGTAAGCTCGGAATAAAGCATTGTTAACAAAGGTGCTATTCAACTACGTCATGCAATTATGCCATTTAACTGCGTGGCTCAAAACAACAGGCTGTTCTTACCAAATAAACTCGCTCAAAAATTTCTGAAACTTAAATATTCTGGCATACTTGCAACGGAGCATTATCTAAAGGATTAGCGGTTACAAAGACAGTTAAAACAGAAAAGATGGGAACATCAACACACGCAACGCTAAACTAAAATCACCTCGCAATAACAATTCTTTGAACAATGTTATTTGGTATATGGCTATTACTTTAGAATAAAACACTGCTATGCAGTTGGTTCAACTGGTATGAAGTTGAGTCAGTAAAACTTTATGTTATTAAAATTTGTTACAGCCTCTAAAATCAATCAGAGCTCTCAAAAAAAGTGATACCAATGCTCGATTTGAGTGTCACCCTCACATTATGCAACTCGATTTTCTGAAAATAATGCGTGAGCATAAAAGAAAAAAGACCAACAATGTTCAGAATATTGTTGGCCTTAGTTTTAGTCTTGTAGTGGTTTCAGTTTTGAAATGATTTCAGCAAGTTATTACTGAATTTGACCTCTCAATTCACCACTTGGGTTAGCTGGGGTATGCACATTGACATAATGCCCCCCTGATACTAGTAGTGAATAAACCTCTGCATTAACAGTAAAGTTAGCGGGGCTCAGCCAGATATTTACATTATCTGCGTCTTGTTCTAATCCAATCAACACTTGACCATTTGCTCCAGTATTACCAGAGTGTATGTGTGCCTTCGTCGCATCATCGACACCTTGTGTGATAGCAACCAGCTCCAAACCAAAGTTGTTTTTATTAGCTAGAGCGTATCCACGGCCACTCGCGACTGTTTCAACTGCAGGCACTTCTTGTGCACCATCAAGAGGAAATGCAAAAAACTCATAGTTATCAGTTAAAATTTGTCCTCTTAATTCACCACTTGGGTTAGCCGGGGTGTGCACATTGACATAATGACCTCCCATTGCTAACGCATTGAATATGTCAACATCGATGCTGTAGTCAGCGGCAGTCATCCAAAGATTGGCATCTTCAGGGGCTTGTTCTAATGCGACTAGAACATCACCATTAGCACCAATACGGCCACTATGTATGTGCGCCATACTAGCGTTCATTACACCAACAGTTAATAACCTCAATTCTAAACTGTAATTGTCAGTGTTAGCCAAAGCATAACCACTTCCAAAGGCTTCTGTATTGACTGCTGGAACTTCTTGAACACCTTGTAGTGGAAATGTTGCTAGCACATAGTTTTGCGTTAGTATTTGTCCTCTAAGCTCACCACTTGGATTTGCAGGTGTGTGCACATTGACATACTGGCCGCCAGACGTTAGTACTGCAAGTGTGTTAGCGTCAATCGCAAAACCAGTTGGTGCAACCCATACATTTGCATTGTCAGATGCTTGTTCTAGTGCTACTAGAACATCTCCATTAGTACCGACTCGACCACTATGAATGTGTGCTTTAGTAGCATTTATCACACCATCAGTGAGTAATTTTAGTTCCACACTAAAAGTGTCGGTGTTGATTAGTGCATAACCATCGCCGCTAGCAGTGCTAGTTACAGCTGGAACTTCTTGTGAACCTTGTAATGGAAATGTTGCTAATAAGTAGTCGTCTGCGATAATTTGTCCACGTAATTCACCACTTGGATTGGCTGGTGTATGCACATTCACGTAATGACCACCTGATGCTAGTGCCTCAAAAGTAGCAGCATCGATGACCAGTTCATCAGGGCTATTCCAAACGTTTTGGTCATCTAGCGACTGTTCCAGTGCAACTAATACCGACCCATTAGAACCAATTCGACCAGTATGAATATGCGCTCCAGTGGCATCATCAACACCTTGCGTAACAGCAGTCAATTCAACACTAAGAGTATTGGTGTCAACAAGTATGTATCCGTCTCCGCTAGCCATGGTAGAAACTGCAGGCACTTCTTGTGAGCCCTCTATTTGAAAAGTCATTAACGCATAGTCTGCCGTTAAAATTTGGCCACGTACTTCACCACTTGGATTAGCGGGTGTATGAATATTTATATACAGACCACCTGACGTCAGTTGTTCAAATGTTGCAGCATCTAAGCTTGCATCTTCTGGGCTGTTCCAAGCACCTGACTCATCGGCTTCTAAAGCAATCAATATAGAGCCATTGTTACCAATTCTGCCAGCGTGGATATGAGCTGCGGTTGCATCATCTAATTCTTGAGTATTGATACGCAGTGTTAAGTCTGTAGTTGCTGAATCATAACTAACATAACCAGTTGCTGTGGCTGATGAATTAACAGCAGGCACTTCTTGAGAACTACTTGCTTTAAAACTAGTGATCGTGACGGTGTCAGGAACGACTTGCGCTCTTATTTCACCACTTGAAAAATCAGCAGTATGTAAATTTGCATAGACATTACCAGCTTTGATTGCCTCAATCGTTGCACTATCTATTGGTGATTGAGTCGCATTATTAGTGCTGGTCCCACCGTAACTGGTATCACTGCCTTCTGTGAATGTATAAAATATTGCTCCATTTTGGCCTAAACCACCTTCGTGTAGGTGAGCCGCTGCAAAGCCTTCAACACCCTCGACATTTATGTTTGCACGCAGAATGCCATCGTCTTCATCTATTTCAATAAATGCAGTGGCAGTTTGCATCGATCCATTTGTAGGTACTTCTTGATTACCAGTTAATGTCACTTCATATGTTAATGTTGGCGTAAATACGTATGCTGGTTCAACATATTCCTCAGGATCGTCGCTATCGCTATAATCAGATCCACAGGCTGCAAGTAAAAATGCAGTGGATATAAGAGTGCTGGTTAAATAAAGCTTTTTAGCATAAATGTTCATATCAAATCCTGTACTGTTATTTTAATTAGTTTTTTCCAGATATCGTTTGGAAGACCCAACACAATACGTGAACCTAAAAGTAGTCGGTTTTATTTATTTGATGGTTTAAAACGAGTAAGAGTTAACCTAAAGGTCTAAAGGTTCAAAAAATACTAACTATTAATTAATAAATAAATAAATAAATAAATAAATAAACAAACAAACAAATAAATAAGTGAACAAGTAAATAATGTGGGAAATGAATTCAATATATTGATTTTTTGTTACAAATTGAACCTTAAAATCTATTCAAGTACTCTAACTAGATATTAACCATTATAGGTGGTTTGCATGACGGCTCCCATATCACGGGATTTTGAAAAGCTAAACACGAAAGACAAACTGCTGTTAAAAGAAATAGCGATTGACAGAAATATTGCCGCGATGGAAACGCTATACAATGAATATAGGGGAAGGTTGGTACCGTTTTTGAAACGCATGACACAGGATCACACGCTAATTGAAGAAACATACAATGATGTCATGCTGACAGTTTGGAACAAAGCGGGACAGTTTAAAGGCAACTCTAAAGTATCAAGCTGGATATTTTCAATAGCCTATAGAGCTTGCCTAACGCTCATCAAGAAACAAAAAATTCGGCAAACAGTTTTGAATAACTTTCTTTTTTTTAAAACTGAAGAAACTTGTGAGTCTATCGAATCAAATACAAATGAAAAGACTGATTTGCTAAACAAGGTAATTAAATACTTACCCGCTAAACAACAAATGGTTATTGAACTAAGTTATTTTCAAGAATGTTCTATACAAGAGATTGCGTTGATTGCAAATTGTCCAGAAAACACCGTTAAAACCCGTCTGCATCACGCGAGGCAAAAAATTCGAGCCTTTATGATTTCAGATAATAAAGAGGTAATTTAATATGGAAATCAAAGATTATCAGAGTGCTTGCCTAGATTTTTTAAATGGGCATATGTTGATAACTGATTCTCAAAAATTTGCGCATGAGTTAGAACATAACCGAGTATTGGCTGAAGAATTAGCTGAAGTTAAACAATGGCAAGCGCATCTACAAGTCAAGCAGCAAGACAATATTGTCCCTGATTTTGGTAACTTTGAAGCTAAATTAGCTAAATCACATTGGGGTAGTAGGCAAAATTGGGGCTACAGTTTAGTAGCCGCCACAAGCTTTATTTTGTTAATTTATGTGGGTATAGATAGTAATTCACATACTATCAACCACCAGTTTGAGACACTCACCAGTCCAAATGTACGTTATGCAAAACCAGTGGTTCAGATAGTGTTAGCCAATAATGTGAACGTTGAGCAGTTTATTGCAGAGTATGCTTTGAAAATAGTCGAAAGTACCCCAAACTCGCAAATTATTATAGTTGAGCACACGACAACTTTTGAAGACGACTTTTTAGTATTAAGTGCTGATAGCCGCACTGTTTTTGTAAAAAAAATTGAAAAGACGCAGTGAATATTTTCTCGAGTTGCAGCACTATTATAATAAGTTTAATTTTGGCAGTGCTGGGTCAAGGATGTGCAGTTACCAATACTAACGCATCGTTTGAGTCTAAGTCTTTTATACAACCAATGCTGTTGGTTATTGATGATCCACGAACTGAAAGAAGACGGTTTGGTGCACCAGGTCCCGGCTATTCAGCAAACATCGATTACGCTGAAGACCCGATATTAAGTAGAATTACAAAGCAGTTAGTTGCAGAGTATCAACTTGTAGCCGGTGACCAATGGCCATTGAAAAGTCTTGGCGTGCACTGTATTTTAATTGAAGAGCCATCCAGTTACATCATGCAAAGGTTGCTCAAAGATCCAAGGGTAAAGTGGGTACAACCATTTAACGAGTTTGATACTCAAACGTCAGGCTTTTCGCCGCAAAAATCACAAACTTTATCTGTACTGTTACCCACCACACCTTTACCAAATCACGGCTCAGGGATCGATATTATAGTCATCGATACTGGTGTTGACAGAAATCACCCCGCGTTAGATGCCAGTGGCATAGTATTTGAAAACTTTGTGTTTGAGCAACAAACTAACAGTGATAATGAAGCCCACGGCACCGCTGTTACCGGATTACTCGCGGCCAGACATACGTCTCAAAACAACTCTGTCAAAGGTCTAGTTTACCAAGCTAATATGCACCATTATCGGGGCTGCTGGCAAAACGCTGAGGGTGCTGGGAAATGTTCCACTTTAACTTTGGCCTTAGCGTTAGACAAAGCGGTACAAACCAACCCAAACGTACTTAATTTGAGTTTATCAGGTCCTAAAGATAAGGTGCTTGAAGCACTGATCAACAAGCTTATCGGTCAAGGTACAGTTATCGTTTCTGCATATGACACTGAACGTTCACAAAATGATCGATTCCCGTTGTCGCAACAAGGCGTTTTGTATGCTTATGGTATAGCCAATGAGATTGCAGTGCCCCAGTTTGAAAACACTTTCTTAGCAAGTTATAGCGCTTTGTCATTATCACCAAACGGTGCTTACGATATCTACAGTGGTCACTCTATAGCCGCCCCACAAATTAGTGCAATTGCAGTGAGCTTACTCAGTGAGAATCCTGATATTAATAATCACACTATCGCAAAGCATCTAAAACAATGGTTAACTGTTCATACCAAGTCTGAGGCATCAAAAGCAAAGCATTAATGCTAAACAGTAACCACACCAGAAAATTTATATTTATTGCGTTATTTTTGTTATTTGCCATGGATTCAATTGCTAGTGATTTTCCGACTTTATCTTTAAGAGTCGCGACCGAAGCAATTTATCAAGGTGTGAGCGAGACAAACGGTAAGCCAGTGATAGCTATTAATAGCGAATACGCTTTGACGTCGAGCATTATTGTAGGTGCACAATTTCAAGAGGTTATAACCACCAGTAACATTCCAAGGAGCCGTAATTTTTCTACTTATATCGGATATGACAACGTAATTACCAAAAACTGGCTTATTAGCAACTACATTATTCATCGAAAATTCCCAAAGGCAGGTATTAATTGGGACTACAACCAAATTTCTAGCCAAATTTCGAGTCGTCACGGTTTATCTTTTGGTGTCTCTTATGCACCTAATTATTATTCTGCTAGCGTTAAGGGAATAGGAGCCACGGCACAATATATTAAGGATGTATCCAAAAATTGGTACTGGCGAACGCAGTTAGGTAATTTCAATATCCCTTCATTGTTGAGTTATCAGTATGCTGATTTTACTATTGGTTGGCGTGCTTATCATGTAAATATCGAACTCAGTTATCATTGGGTAAGTGACACAGAGCTTCAAACTAGAGTGGGTAATATCCAATCGCCCAATGCTTTGTTGAGTCTGAGCTACGCCGCTTTTTGACCCAAAGTCATCTGGGTGCGTGCATGCGCCCAGATGACTTTGGAAAATATAGTGAGTTAATTTTATTAGCTAATTTTTTGGACTAGCTGTTGGAGCCAATTGTTTGAGTCAAAACTGTAAGTATTTCAATGCTTCTTCAAATTTACCGATTTTTTTGGAGTCAAGCGTGCTGAATATGCCCCATTAGGCTCCCCACTTTATTTTATAAGTTTGCTCACGATAAAAAGCAAGTAACTGATAAGAGAGTTGTGGTTTTGTTATTGGAGCACTATTGAATTATACCTCATAGCCACTTGGGTAACTTAGACTTCATAACCGCTTAGATTTTCTGAAGGTATTCCACCTACAGCTTCTAGCACCTGAGTCCGTCACAAATCTTTTACCTAAGCTGATAGACGTTTTCGCTGACACTAAGTCAAAACCAAGTCAAAACCAAGTCAAAATTAAGCCAAAAGCTAAAACAATGTACTGAGCTGAAAAATTTTAAAACCGAATTAAAGTTGCCTCGATATTGCGCACCATGCTTTTCAATTGCGGTGCCACTTCATTACTTAAAAATTCTCTCGATAATCGAAATGCGGGGCCGCCGGCATTGAATACATAGATTTGACCCTGCGTGAGTTTCAATGGGACAGCAATAGCAGTCGTATCTGGCTCCCAATCACCCCACGAATAACAATAACCAAATTTTTTGTAGTTCTCGACGGCTTGCTCAACACCTGCCTTAACGACTTCGAATTTATCGCCTAATTTTTCTTTATAATGTCGCATGAAGAAATTTCTTTCTTCTTCTGATAGAGCTACTAAATACGCTCGACCGGCTGCTGTTGTTGCCATTGGAATTTTATCACCAATATCTTTCTTAAAGGTGACAATGTCTTTTGGAGCGCAGTGATCAACGTAGATCATATCCAACCGGTCTCTATCTGCCAAACCTACTGATGTACCTGTTGCAATCGATAGTTCTTTCATCAACGGGTTAGCAACTTGACGAATGGTAAGGTTAGAAACAAATGCATAGCCTAATGCCAACACGCCAGCCCCAAGCTGATATTTCTCTAATCGCTTCGAGTAAGTGAGATAGCCTAAACTTGTCAGGGTATACGTTAGTCGAGATATACTAGATTTAGCCAACCCAGTTCGTTGCGCAATTTCTTGATTGCCAAGAAACCCGTCTCCCGGGTTAAATGCTCGTAATATGTCTAATCCTCTGGCAAGTGCTTCTACAAACTTACGATCAACCTCGCCTTCTTTATCTCTTGGCATACCCGTCAGTGTTTTCATTTTGAATTACTCAATTGTTTATCACATCAGGTGTATTGATTTGTATTAACGGTGGATACGTTTTTAAAATTATGGACCTGATGAGTTCATTATTTTCAATATATATATCAGCATTATACATAGGTTTAAGGATAAAATTTACAGATTAATAAATAGTAGTGGGCTGGAACAATTAAATGATAAATAAGTCATCAAATACTCATTTATTTTAACTATTACTGCGACCGTAAAACGATAGAAAGACCAAAGTTTAATTTTAATAATATATTTTTTTAAATCTTATCCTTAAGTTTAGCCCCCCTAGTTTAGCCCCTAGTTTTAATTCTCAGTTTCAACTTTTGAACTTAAATAAGCCATAAACACTTTACTGGCTTTAGAAAGGTAATGATTTTTTTTCCACGCCAAACTTAATTTAAACTCAATCTTTGGTTCAAAGGGTGTGGATGTCATCAGCTGTTCGTTTTTTAAAATTCGCGATAGACAAGTTGTGATACCTACTTCATTACGAACTAACGATTTTTGCAGTTCAATGAGGTTAGTTTCCATGCGGACATCTAATGTTAAGTGATTTTTTTTAGAGTATTGACTCACCACTTCACGTAAAAAATAGCCCTCATGGAATAATACTAATGGCTGCTGGCAAAACTGCGCCAAAGATAGGGTTTTTTCGGCAGCTAGTGAATGTGAGTTGGACATACCGGCCACAATCTCTTCATCGATAAGCTGGGTGTAACGCAGTTGTGGGTTTTCTAAATCCCCTCGTACCAAGGCTAGATCAAGCTCGCTATTGAGCAACATTTTCTCGAGCGCCGCGGTACCTTGATCGACTAAGTGTATTTTTATTTTTGGATATTTTTGCTTAAATTCGGTTAATATTTTGGGGAAGTAATAAGATCCCATCATAGCGGAAACACCAAAGCGAATAGTGCCTCGTTCTAGCTCTTTTAGTTCCTCTAGCTCTAATTCAACTTGCTTTGCTTGACTTAAAAGCTGGGTTGCCAACTTATACAGAACTTCACCTTCAGCAGTCAGTAAGGAATGTTTGTCAGCGCGGTTAATTAGCTTGAGTCCCACTTCTTGTTCTAGCTTTTGAATTGCGACAGTTAAGGCAGGTTGAGCAATACCTACTTTATGTGCCGCCCGCGTAAAATTACCCAGCGCAGCTAATTGACAAAAGTATTCAAGGCGTTTTAGGTTCATAGCAATTAATCCGATAATTAAAAGTTATTAAAAATATACAAACTATATATTATATTTATTCTTGCTTTAAGCATAAGATGACTTACTAGATTAAATTTATAGTAATAAAATATATAAACGGAGTCACCCTATGAGCCAAAAACTAACCTCTTTCAGCTGGCAAGATCCTATGTTTCTTGACAGTCAGTTAAGCGAAGAAGAACGCATGATACGTGATACTGCGCATGATTATTGCCAAGAAAAATTGCTACCACGGGTGCTTGCAGCCAATAGACATGAGCACTTCGATCGCGAAATAATGAATGAGTTAGGTCAGTTAGGGTTATTAGGTGCTACTTTGCCTGCGCAATATGGTGGCAGTGATGTTAATTATGTCAGTTATGGATTAGTTGCTCGAGAGGTAGAGCGGGTTGATAGTGGCTATCGCAGCGCTATGAGTGTGCAATCGTCACTTGTTATGCACCCCATATATACTTACGGCACTGAAGCACAACGTACCAAGTACCTGCCTAAACTAGCTTCTGGCGAATGGGTGGGATGTTTTGGTTTGACTGAGCCTAATTCAGGTAGTGACCCAGCCTCCATGACTACTCATGCTAAAAAAGTGGATGGTGGTTACTCCCTAACAGGTAACAAGATGTGGATCACTAATTCACCTATCGCGGATGTTTTTGTTGTTTGGGGTAAACTCGAAGGTAAAATTCGTGGTTTTGTGCTTGAAAAAGGTATGCAAGGTTTATCGGCGCCAAAAATTGAAGGTAAGTTTTCCTTACGCGCTTCGGTAACCGGCGAAATTGTTATGGACAACGTTTTTGTGCCAGATGAAAATATGTTTCCTGAAATTAAAGGACTAGCAGGGCCATTTGGTTGTTTGAATAAAGCGCGCTATGGTATCGCTTGGGGTTCAATAGGTGCTGCTGAGTTTTGTTTTAATGCAGCTAGAAGTTACACTTTAGATCGTGAACAATTTGGTCGTCCTTTGGCTGCCAACCAGTTAGTTCAGAAAAAACTCGCCGATATGGAAACTGAGATAGCACTTGGTTTACAGGGCTGCCTACAAATGGGGCGTTTGATGGATGCAAACCAATGTCCAGTTGAGCTGATTTCTCTAATGAAGCGCAACAACTGTGGTAAGTCTCTTGATATTGCTCGTGTCGCTCGTGATATGCACGGTGGTAACGGTATTAGTGATGAATACGGTGTGATTCGTCATGTTATGAATCTTGAAGCGGTCAACACTTATGAAGGCACACATGACGTTCATGCCCTAATTTTAGGCAGAGCTATCACTGACATTCAGGCGTTTTATTAATCTTTTTATTAACCATTAACCATTAACCATTAACGCATTAGTCGATATGAATCTTGTCGATTAAAGTCATACACCCGCGGGGCATCGTGCCCCGTAGGTTCTAATGCAGGTACGCTTCAATTATGTAGTTTCAAGTTATGTAGTTTCAAGTTATCTGGATAGAACGATTTGTGAAAAGCTAATTAGTTAAATGCTGGTGGAATAAACTTATGACAGTTTTATAGTGATGCTTAAATTAAAAAAGTTATTTGGAACTGCCAGGTATTTAAACACTTTTTAGAGCGTAATTTAGAAGATGGCACAGGCCTGTAAATATCCAGTGCATGTTTAAACATTGTCATAATATCCTTAGCCCAGAAGCACATCCTTGGTCACAAGTCATCGTTATCTTTTTGATGTTTATACATTCCAATATATAATACGAGAGTTCAAACACATATCTAAATTCGAGTTATGCATAGGTTATGCATAGGTCGTAGATAGGCTATAAATAGGCAGATATTTCACATTATCAGCAGCAAATAACGTTTAGAGGTCTGAAGATAGTTGCTCAACAATCAAAAGGTACCTAATGTGCATGTTTACTAGATATTCAGACTTAAATTCAAACGGCTAATACAGAGCCAAAAAAGAATCAAAAAGAATCAAAAAGAACCAAAAAGAGTGTACCTATCGCTATAGCTAATTCTCCATCCAAGCTCAGCCTACCTCAGCATAATCTGGGTGTAGCGACTGTTCTAGAATTTCTTATCCTCAAATTTCCCGGCATCACAAGTGATGTATGGCTAAAACGTATGGCTGATGGCAAAGTTCACTGGCATGACGGTAGCTTAATTAGTCCACAAACCGCGTATGCAGCCCAGCAGCGAGTTTATTATTATCGTGAAGTAGCACGCGAGCCTGTTATTCCATTTGCAGAAAGCGTTGTTTATGAAGACGAATTAATCTTAGTTGCGTACAAACCTCATTTTTTACCCGTCATGCCAGGCGGTAGATTTGTTGAAGAATGTCTACAAAATCGCTTACGTCATAAAACGGGTAATCAACAATTACAAGCAGTACATCGGATTGATAACGGTACTGCAGGTCTGGTATTGTTTTCGGCTAATCCCGAGTCACGCGGGCATTACCATAATCTGTTTGCAACCCATCAAGTCAATAAAACTTATCAGGCTATCGCCAACACAAATAATAGTGTTGTGAGCGTTAACCAACAATGGGAAATTAAAAATCGTTTAGAGAAATCTGAGCCAAGATTTTTGATGCATATCGTTGAAGGGCTCGCTAATAGTCATTCTCATGTTCGCTGCCTGAAAAAAACTACTGATAGAGCCTTATTTGAACTAAGTCCTGTGACAGGTAAAACCCATCAACTGCGGGTGCATATGCAAAGTTTAGGTTGGCCGTTATTAAACGATACTTATTACCCAAATTTACAGCCTAAAAAGCCAGATGATTACAGCAAACCCTTGCAACTGTTAGCTCAAAAAATCCAATTTATAGATCCTGTGACACAACAAATACGATGCTTTTCTAGTAATACTGCACTTAGCTTAGATTAACGAGTGACCCTTAATTTTATATTAAATCTTTGAAGACTATAAATAAAAAACTGTCAACGACCTTTTATATAAAAAGTTGTATATAAAAAGTTGTATATAAAAAGTCGTGTATAAAGAGTCGTGTATAAAGAGTCGTATATAAGGGGGTCGTATATAAAGAGTCATAAAAAATAGCTCATCGACAAAATGTATTATCGGTTAAAACCTCATTGTTTGTTAAAATAGCTGGCTGATACCCCATTGATAATTTGATTATGACACAAACCTGCGCTGACTCCCTCGTTGTACTTGATTTTGAAACCACCGGGCTTTCGCCTAATTTGGGAGACCGAGCCATCGAAATTGGTGCAGTTCGTCTCGAAAAAGGGCAAGTGGTTGGGCATTTTCAAGAGCTAATGTATCCAGGCAAACCCGTTAGCGCTTTTATTGAAAGCTACACTGGGATCACTAACCGCATGTTAAGCAAAGCTGCTCCTTGTGATGAGGTTATGCATAAATTTGTTGATTTTATGGGTAATAGTAATTTAGTTGCCCATAACGCATCATTCGACAAACGTTTTTTGGATGCAGAGTTAAGCCGGATTTCTAGAACGTATAATGGCCATTTTGCTTGTTCTTTGCTGGTATCGAGACGTTTATATCAAGACGCACCGAGTCATAAGTTAGGCTCGTTAATCACCTACAAAAATATACCATCAGAAGGTGGTTTTCATAGAGCTTTGTTCGATTCACAGATGACTGCAAAATTGTGGATGACTATGCTGCAAGATATTTCCCAAAGAACAGCAGCACAAAAAGTACCGTTTAGACTAATTCAAAAGCTCGAAAAAACACCAAAGTATGCGGTGCATAAATTGCTGCAAGGACAATAATTTATAGGTTAGGTACAAGTGATGGCCTCTGTCAGAGACTTAGCCTTTCTTATTACTTGGATCTGAGTTACGGTTTTTGCAGCAAATAACTAAAAAATTTAAAGATATTTGGATTAAACATTAATCCTTTTTGTTAATCGTCACTTCAATATGTTTACTTTCGCCTGCAAACCATTTTTGAATATAGATACTGCCTATAACTGGTGGCATTCCATCTTCTGGGACTTCTTTGTATCGAATACTATTTTTGTTCTGTTTTTCAAACTCAAATTTGACTATCTTCTCAGACATAAATATCACCTCTGTATTTTATGAACAACATTTACCAAATTCAGATAAATGCTGTCGAATAGCTTTACTCGCCTTTGTCTATGACGTTGAATATTTGTCAAATAGCTGACCTTTTAATAATTTTTTGCAATCAATTTTTGCAGCCAATTTTTGTAACTAATTTTTACAACCAGTTTTTGTAGCTATAAACCTAGCGATTTAGCCTGTTTTCAATCAAATTTTCTACCACACTTGGGTCAGCCAAAGTCGAAACATCGCCTAGTTGCTCATATTCATTGGCAGCAATTTTACGTAATATTCTGCGCATGATTTTGCCTGACCGAGTTTTAGGTAAACCTTGGGTCCATTGAATAATATCAGGGATAGCAATAGGGCTTAATTCTTTGCGAACCCAGTCTTTTAGCTCTTTGGTAAGTGCATCATTATGGTGGTAGCCTGCAACAGGACTAACGAATACATAAATGCCTTGGCCTTTTATATCGTGAGCATAACCTACAACAGCAGCCTCAGCGATAGCAGGGTGGGATACCAGTGCACTTTCTATCTCAGCTGTGCCCAGACGATGACCTGAGACATTGAGCACATCATCGACTCGGCCAGTTATCCAGTAGTAACCATCGTCATCTCTGCGACAGCCATCACTGGTAAAATATTGATTTTCATAGGCGCTAAAGTAGGTTTGAATAAAACGAGTATGGTCACCGTATACCGTTCTCGCCTGACCTGGCCAACTATCACGGATCACTAAGTTACCTTCACCTGCGAGTAATAACTCTGTGCCATCTTTATCGACTATGGCCGGTTGGATCCCAAAAAACGGCATACTAGCTGCGCCTGGTTTTAAGGGGGTTATGCTGGGTAGCGGGGTGATCATGATGCCACCTGTTTCAGTTTGCCACCATGTGTCCACAATGGGGCAGCGGCTTTTGCCAATGGTTTCATAATACCATCGCCAAGCTTGGGGATTAATGGGCTCGCCTACCGAGCCTAACAGTCGCAGTGAATCACAGTGAGTGCCTTCAGCTGGATAGTCTCCATGGGCCATTAATGCGCGTATTGCAGTAGGTGCGGTGTAAAGAATATTGACTTTGTGTTTATCTATTATTTGACAAATTCGTCTTACATCAGGGTAAGTAGGGATACCTTCAAATAATAATGTAGTGGCACCGTTAGCTAGTGGTCCATACACCATATAGCTGTGGCCGGTGATCCAGCCTACATCTGCAGCACACCAATATATTTCGCCAGGATGATAGTCAAACACATATTTATGAGTCAGCGCTGCATACACTAAGTAGCCTCCAGTGGTATGCACTACACCTTTAGGGGTGCCTGTAGAGCCAGATGTATAAAGAATAAATAAAGGGTCTTCAGCATCCATCACAGTAGGAGGGCAATCTTTTGCACAATCTGCAACTAATTCATGCCACCAAACATCGTGTTGCTTAACTTGTACCTCAGTGCCGGTATTTTGAAACACTATGCTGTGTTCAATACTGCTACAGCGATTATCTTTTAAGGCTTCATCTACATTAGCCTTTAAGGGAACCGTCTTGCCACCACGTCGTCCTTCATCGGCGGTGATCACTACCTTTGCATCGCAGTCATTGATACGGTCGGCTATGGCGTTAGGTGAAAACCCAGCGAACACAATAGAGTGTATTGCGCCGATTCTAGTACAAGCCAACATCGCATAAGCGGCTTGCGGTACCATAGGCATGTAAATAGCCACACGATCGCCTTTAGTGACCCCTAGCTTCTTTAAACCATTGGCTAAGCGGCACACCTCATCATGTAGTTGCTGATAGCTAATATTTTGGTCAGAGTCAGGGCTGTCACCTTCCCATATAATCGCCGTTTGCTGTGCTTGTTTGGCTAAATGCCTATCGATACAGTTATAGCTGACATTTAACTGACCGTCTTCGAACCACTTTATCTGTAAGTCATCTTTAGCAAAGTTGCTATTTTTAATAATCGTGGGAGTTTTATACCAGTCCACAATAGCTGATTGCTGTTGCCAAAACTCATTGGGAGACTCAATCGATTGTTGATACATCGTTTGATATTTTTCGACATCTAAAAAAGAATTTTGCTTAGCGCGTTCTAGTACAGGATAAAGTATTTCAGACATGACGACTTCCAGTAAAAAAGATTGCTGATAGTATTAGCACAGATTTGCCACTGTGTGCTTAATTAGCCATATATTCGGCACTTTAGGTAAACTTTTTTATAAAACATCAATAAAAACATGTGTAGAAATACTAGTAAAAAGCTTAAGAGCATTACTGAATTCAATATCTTTTAAGCCTGTAACGTCTTATCCGATTTTAAATGAACACTTGCTGACCCGCAATATAAGTAGCGCTGACAAAATATTGGTCAGTTAATACCACCCACTCCGCATCATATCCTGCGGCTAAATAGCCTTTCTTTTGCTGCAAGCCTAAGAATGTTGCTGGTGTAGTGGAAGCCATCTTGAGCGCATTTTGGATAGAGCAATGTAAGGTATTCACGCTGTTACGCACGGCACTGGCCATATCAAGGGTTGAGCCTGCTAATCTACCGCCTTCAATGGTTAATTTATTACCTTGTCGATGGATGGTCATGCCGGCAAATTGTAATTCAATTTGCTCACTTCCTACATGAGACATAGCGTCGGTAACCAGCATAATACGTTCAGGTGTTTTACATTTAATTGCCAATTGGCAACTGGTAATATCCACATGTTCGTTATCAACAATCAAACCACAATAGCTGCTTGAGTCTAACAATGCTGCCCCAACCATACCTGCTTCTCTACTTTGCAAAGGTGACATGGCATTGTATAAATGCGTAAAGCCTTGCGCGCCTGCTTTAAGGGCTGCAAACGTCTGGGTGGCACTGCTATTAGAGTGACCTAAACAGACTTTTACATTAGCTTGCACTAACTGCTTTATAAACTCCACTGATACGCTTTCTGGGGCTAAAGTGACACATACCACACCCAAGTCAGTGCGCTTAAACAGCGCCATTTCTTCATGACTAACTTGTCTAATATGTTGTGCGGGATGAATACCTTTTTTAGGCTGACTTAAATGAGGCCCCTCAAAATGGATACCTACTATACCTTTTACATTCTGCTTGATGGCTGATGCTACTGCATTAGCTGCCAACTGCATCGTTGTTAGGTCATCAGTGATAAGAGTGGGTAATATAGCCGTGCTGCCGTATTGCTGATGGGCACAACTCATCATTTTCAGAGTGTCTAAAGTTGGCTGATTATTAAACAATACACCACCGCCACCATTCACTTGCACATCAACAAAGCCTGGAGCGATCAGTCCAGATAGATGAACTGCATCATCTTGAAATTTCACTGATTCAATAGAATGTATGCTGCCGTCTTTGACACTGATCATTTGATTGCTTTTAATGGTTTTTCCATCAAACAAGTGTTCTGCAAAATAACGTTGCATTATTGCCTCTGTAATTTGTAAGTGACTTTTTTCAAAATAATATTCAACTCCCTAATTTCATCTTGGAATATAGAATTGCGCCTTGCTCCGGTGTCGCTTTGGCGGGCTGGATGATGGTTTGCAGTTGGCTATCTAAAAAAGGCATCAATGGTTGTGTAACGCCACCAATTAAAGATAAGCGCTCTAGGTTGCCAATTAATAATCGATGACAAATTTGGTTAATATAAGTGGCAGCTTGATTAACCAATAGTAACGCGTCTGCTTGCTGCTCTGCTGCTAATTTGAATACCAGAGGCGCTATTGACGCATAAAATACTGGTTTTGCCTGTAGGGTTAAATTAACTAAGTCATAAGCATTATCACAATCAAATAGGCTCATAACTTGTGCACTGAGTCGATTATTAGGGTGAATAGCGTCCAACGTTTCAAGACAAAAACTAATCGCCATCTTGCCAAGCCACGCGCCGCTGCCTTTGTCACCAATCACAAAACCATGGCCTCCAATCTCTATATGCTGCTCGTTACGAATTGCGATCCCAGATGACCCTGTGCCTATTATTACTATGGCACCGTCTTTGCCTAAATGGGCGCCAAGGCAAGCAATGTGCAGATCAGTGGTTATGTGCCAACTAGCAAAGGGTAGGGACTGTTTTAAAAATGCTTGTTTAACTTGTGGAATATTAATACCTGCCAAGCCTATACCGGCATGGATCTGGTCTAGGGTTAAGCCCTCTATATTCGCTTCGGCGATGGCTTTTTTAGCAGCCTCAAGTACAGCCGCAACCGAGTCTTTTAAATTATTCGCAGCATTAGCTGGACCAGCAATAACTTCTGCTAAAAGGTTTCCCTGTGCATCTTCTAGGCGAGCTTTACATTTTGTGCCGCCGCCATCAATACCAAGGAAATAATCTGCTGAATTAGTCAAAGACAAGCCTCTGTTTTAGCGCTCTGGATAGTAGCGTTTTGCATATTTTATTTATTATTCCTAGATTACATTTCATTTCAAATTATTACAGCCTTATATCTGTAGTCACTTTTAGTACCAGTTTGTGTTCAGGGTACATTTGCCAGGTGCGTATTTATCAGGTGCGCATTTATCTTTAATGGCGAGCACGTCTAAATTCACTTGGTGAAACACCGATTAATTTTTTAAAGCTTTTTGAGAAATTGAAAATATTAGTGTATCCCACATAACTCGCGATATGTTGAACAGACCAGCGGGTATTAAGTAATAAACTTTTAGCGCGCTCTATACGCAACTGGATCAGTTTTTGTATCGGACTTTTGCCAAACTGTGCTTGGCATAAACGGTGTAAATGGGGTGGCGAGTAGTGTAGTTGGTTACACATCGCTGCTATTGTCCAATCATATTGAAGGCGTTTTTCGATATCTTGAAATAAATTATGTAATCGACTATTTGTCTTGTTTTGGTTGTCGCCCTGCAGCGTTGCATTAAGATAATGGCTTAATATCGGTACGACACCTTCGCGTAAAGTCGCATCCGGTTCGCTATACAAAAGCTCCATGGCAAAATGTAATGGTTTGAGCTCTTGATTGCTAATGACTGCGGCTTGATCTACAGCTATATGTTGCCAACGCTTTGTATTGGCGAGGTTTAGCCAAATAATATCCCATTGTGCTGCTGCTATGCTGACCTCAAAACTCTGCTTGCTGGGTAAAATAGCCAAAGTATTAGCAACAAGTGTGTATTCATGGTCCGCAGTGGTTAACTTACCTTGGCCTTTAAGCGTATAAAATAATGTATGTTCAAGTGGGGAAGTGCGGGCTACGCAATATTTTCCTGATAGGTTAGAACATCCAGCTAAGATAATATCCAGATGTTTTATTTCAGCCAGAACATCTGAATCTATAAAGCGTTCATAGCAGTCTTGCCCAATATCTAAGACGTCTTTAATGTAATTTTTCATAAAGTAAAATGATAGTTTTAGATAAAATAATGCGAGTTTTAAGCATAATATAAATATAACGCTTTCGCTATATTAGACAGCATAAACAAAACGCTAAATTAAGCATTTAATATGCCTACGGGAAATACCATGACGTCATTAGAGCACATTATTCAGCGCCGAGATTGGGAAACGCCATTCACCACTCAGATAAACACAGTCAGCGCCCATAGCCCACTTAATGGCTATAAAACTCTCGCTGATGCTCGTCAAAAACAAAACCCCCAAAGACAATTATTAAATGGTCAGTGGCAATTTAAGCTATTTGATAAACCTGAAGCGGTAGATGAGTCATTTATTAGCGAACGCATAAATGATAGCTGGCAAAAAATCCCAGTGCCTTCAAGTTGGCAGCTTCAGGGTTTTGATAAACCTATTTATTGCAACGTAAAGTATCCTTTTGCAGTTAACCCACCCTTTGTGCCAAGCGATAACCCAACGGGCTGTTACCGAACACAATTCGAAGTGACTCAAGAGCAACTAGTCCAGCGAAATCATATTATTTTTGATGGGGTGAACTCGGCATTTCATTTGTGGTGCAACGGTCAGTGGGTTGGTTATTCGCAAGATAGTCGTTTACCCAGCGAGTTTGATTTACAAGCGTTTTTGATTGCAGGTAAAAATCAACTAGCCGTGATGGTGATCCGTTGGAGTGATGGCAGTTATCTTGAAGATCAAGACATGTGGTGGTTAAGCGGTATATTCCGTGATGTGTTTTTATTGACTAAGCCGCAACAGCAAATTCGCGATGTATTTATCACCCCCGATTTAGACGCTTGCTATCGCGATGCTACCTTAGCTATCAAAACGGCTGTTAATGCACCGAATAATTATACTGTCAGTGTGCAAGTATTTGATGGCAACACAGCAATCTGTGAGCCGCATACTCAAAGCACTAACAATAAACGTGTTGATGAGAAAGGTGGTTGGGATGATGTGGTATTTCAAAACATATCGATTGAAAATCCTCGCAAGTGGACCGCCGAAACCCCAAATTTATACCGCTGTGTGGTGAGTTTGCAAGATGCTCAAGGCAACACCGTTGACGTAGAAGGTTATGATATTGGCTTTAGAAAAGTCGAAATTGCAGATGGGCAGTTATGTGTAAACGGCAAACCGCTGCTGATCCGCGGGGTCAATCGTCATGAACATCACCCAGAGAACGGCCATGCGGTAGTTGAATCAGACATGATAATTGATATTAAGCTGATGAAACAAAACAACTTTAACGCGGTGCGTACCGCTCATTATCCAAACCATCCTCGTTGGTATGAGTTATGCGACGAGTTAGGGCTTTACGTGGTGGATGAAGCTAACATAGAAACCCACGGTATGTTTCCCATGGGGCGATTAGCGGCTGATCCACAATGGGCAGGTGCATTTATGTCACGTTATACACAAATGGTAGAGCGAGACAAAAACCACGCCTCCATTATTATTTGGTCATTAGGCAATGAGTGTGGATACGGTGCAAATCACGATGCTATGTACGGCTGGTCAAAAAGGTTCGACCCATCACGCCCCGTGCAATATGAAGGCGGCGGTGCTAATACACCAGCTACGGATATTATTTGCCCCATGTATGCGCGGGTTGATTATGATCTTGAAGATTCAGCGGTGCCTAAATATTCAATTAAAAAATGGCTCAGTCTACCAGGCGAAACACGGCCCCTTATTTTATGTGAATACGCCCATGCGATGGGTAACAGCTTAGGTAGTTTTGATGACTACTGGCAAGCCTTTAAAAATTACCCACGTTTGCAGGGAGGCTTTATTTGGGATTGGGTTGATCAAGGTTTATCAAAAACAGATGAAAACGGCGTGCATTATTGGGCATATGGTGGAGACTTTGGCGATACAGTGAACGATCGGCAATTTTGTATCAACGGCTTACTGTTTCCTGACCGTACTGCTCATCCCAGTTTGTTTGAAGCTAAATACAGTCAGCAACATTTACATTTTAGCTTAGCGGCTACAGCGGCTACAGCGACCATAGCTACAAAGGTAAAAGCGCCGCACTTAGCTGAAAATGAATATACGCTCTCTATTTTTAGTGATTACGTGTTTAGAACCACAGATAACGAGAAGCTTGTGTGGCGATTGATGCAAAATGGCGTTGCGATCGAGCAAGGCGATGTTGTGTTGAGTATTGCACCACAAAGTTCAATCAAGATAGTTATTAAACCTACGGCACAATTTGAAAAAGGTGCTCAATATCATCTTAATCTAGACGTTGAACTAGCTGAAAATTGTAGTTTTGCAGCAGCAGGCCATGTAATGGCAACTGAGCAGTTTTTTTTAGCCAATAGTCAAAGTTTGAGCAGTACTGCCTTTGCAAAATCAACTGCTCATTCAAGTGCCCAAGTAAACGTTAGCCTGACTGAAAATAATGAAGCCTTTACTATCCAAGGTGCAGGTTTAACTCTGGTATTTGATCGGCAAACAGGCCTCATTACAAATTGGCTGCAAAATAAGCAATCAGTAATAGCCAGTCCACTGGTTGATAATTTTTATCGAGCCCCGCTTGATAACGATATTGGCGTCAGCGAAGTAGATAACCTTGATCCCAATGCATGGGAAGCACGCTGGTTGCATGCAGGTATCGGTCAATGGCAACGCAACTGTCGTCAGATTAATGCTAACGCTTCAAATGAAGACGTGCGTATTACTTGTGTATTTGATTACGAGTATAACAGTGAACTATGTGCACAAACGCAGTGGACCTATACCGTTAACAATAGTGGTGCAGTGAAAGTTGATATTGAGGTACGTTTAAACGAAAATTTACCACCACTGCCACGTGTCGGTATAAGTTTAGCCATAGCCAAGTCCAAACAAGACGACACTCAGGTTAAATGGATAGGTTTAGGGCCATTTGAGAACTACCCAGATCGTCAATCAGCAGCCCGTTTTGGCGAGTACAATTTGAACGTAGATGAGCTACATACGCCTTATATTTTTCCAACTGATAACGGCTTACGTAGTGGCTGCGAGAAGCTTGAAATAGGTGAGCTACAGGTGCAAGGTAGGTTTTTATTTGCAGCAAGCTCTTATTCACAAAGCCAGCTTGCCGCAGCTAAACACAGCAATGAGTTAGTTGCTGCTGATATTATCCATGTGCATATAGACCATCAACATATGGGGGTCGGCGGCGACGACTCGTGGAGTCCAAGCACCCATAAAGAATATCTACTAGAGCAGCAGCGATATAGCTATTCGTTGATATTCGATGCGAAAAATAATTGTGGATCTTAAGTTTTAAGTCTTGGGCAGTAATACAGATATAATAAAAGACGTAGTTTAAGTTTTTAATCATTCAGCTTGCTTTAATGCGCTTGAAAATATGGCATCTTGGAGCCGTGTTGGAACATTGGGGTGTAGCCTATTCATTGCATTGGGAAGTGAAAGCACAAACTCATCCATCACTATTTTTCAGCGTTTGAAATGGGAGCGTGTTTAATTGCGACACGTTTAGCAACTTGAACTTGCCGCAAATTGTTGGTGGTTCGAAATAATTTGAGCTGATCCGCAAGTTGCTGAGGGCCGTAAATCGTGTTCATCTCCTATAAAATTATCTTCATAGGGGATATTTTGTTTAATGTCCCCTATGAAGAGCGTCACTATGTTTATCCTTCTTAGGGGGGGTAAATATAGCGATACGGTAGTTCGCCATGAGCAACCTCGGATAAAACTATTTAATTGCTTAGGACTCTTTGTATCTGTTGTTCAACATCTACTAAATGTCCGGTCTTTATCCAAATTTTTGTGTCAAATTCAGCTGTTTTTAGAGACAGCGAATAACCGATAGGGGCGCGTAACCAAGTGTATTTCAAAAGGATATCTTGTTGTTCTTGCACGCTGCCTTGTAAAACAAATAGTTCTGCTCCGCCTTCGGGAGCCATTTCTAGACATGTATTGGGTTGAATATGAATGACAGACACTTGTTCGTGTTTGTCTGTGTACAGCGGGGTGACTGATACACCTTTTACATCAGGGTGGGGTAATGGCGTTAATTTATCAATATTTAGCCGCACTGGGGTTCTATCTTCGGGTTGGAATTGCCATAGTTTGACTAGAATTACGCAGCCCGCTTCTGATCTAGGGGTGTGGCTTGATTGAGGTGGATTGCGAACATATGAACTCACTGGATAGTCACTATGTTCGTCTTGAAATACACCTTCTAGCACTATAAATTCTTCTCCACCTGCATGTAAGTGCGCTGAAAAATAACTACCTGGTGCATAACGTACCACTGAAGTAGCCCGCGCCACTTCCTCTCCTACTCTGTCTAATGGCCTTCTTGACACACCTGCCATAGGCGAATCTACCCAAGGCATAGTGGCACTATGAACGACTTCTCGTTGACTAAAATCGGCTGCAATTTTCATATATATCCTAGAGCAAAGTTAAACAAAAAAAGCGCCATAGTTGGCGCTTTCAAAGTATGAGTAGTCCTAAGCTTTTGACTACGGTGTGTCTATCAATGCTGTTTTTTTGCGCTTATATAGTTTTCCAAATAATCCAAATAACCATATAAATCTTGCTTTCAAATCTTCCAAGATCATATATAAACAAGGTACTAATATTAAGGTTACTAGTGTGGCGTAAAGCACTGCAAAGCCAAGTCCCACCGCCATAGGTACAACAATTTTTGCCTGAGTACTGGTTTCGAACATAATAGGTAAAACGCCTACGAAGGTAGTAATTGAAGTCAAAGTGATAGCTCTAAAACGAGCACATCCTGCCTCTGTTACCGCCGTTATCAAAGCGTGCCCTTGTTTTCGCCTTTGATTAACAAAGTCTGTCATTACCAAACTATCATTAATTACTACCCCAGCTGCTGCAATCAATCCAAACACCGACAACATACTTAAGTCTAAGCCGAAGATAAAATGTCCCCATATTGCACCGGTTAAACTAAATGGTATAACCGACATAATGATCAATGGTTGGCCATAACTTTTTAACGGTATAGCCAGCAATATATAGATCATCAACATGCCTATAATAAAGAATGTATATTGTTCGTTTTCTTGAGCTTGCTGCTCCTCAATGGAACCACCTAGCTCGGACTTCACTCCAGGAAAGTTAGATTTAAGTTGAGGTAACAACTTTTCTTCGACTTGTTCAATGACAGCATTGGGCTCCACGACTTCTTCGTCGATGGATCCGTAGACATAAACGCTTCTATAACCTTGTTCTCGGCGTATATAGTTGATCCCGGGTGCTTCTGTAAGTGAGACCACATCACCCAACATCACTTTTTGTCCTGATGGTGTGGTGATCATCGCATACTTGAGTTCGGAAAAGCGCTCACGCGTAAGTTTAGGGTAACGCACCATCACTCGTACTTCTTCTCCGTCACGGATAATCCTTTGTGCTTCACCACCAAAAAAGCTAGCACCGACTTGGCTAGCGATATTGGCTAGGTCTAAACCTAAATCATAAGCGACAGGTAATAAATCAATCTGGATCTCTTTACTGGCTGGATCGATACTTGAGCTGATGTCAAATAATCCCTCTTGTTGTTGCAACATAGAGATAAATTCACGACCTGCAGCGTTCAGTAATTCTATATCTGTACCAAATAACATAAAGCCAAATTCACCGTCACTGCTACCACCGCCGATAAGGTTATCTTGAATGGTAATAGACTTCATCCCTGGAATGATTGGCATCGCCTCACGCCATCTTCTGGTCAATTCAAAAGCATCAAAGTGACGTTCACCTTCGTCTACTAAAGGCACTAAAATTCTACCAGCGGTGCGGCCTTGATTAAACACCATGATATCTTTCATCATCGTGCTGCCATATTCTTCAATAGTCTGTTTATCTACGGCAAAGACCATCGCTTCTATTGTTTTAAGTGTGTCGATTGTGGTTTGGTCTGAGACATTTTCATTCATTTGAATATTAATGCCTGGGAAATCGTGAGCCACTTTGGGCGACATAACCGTCCTGACATAATCCCCTTGTATCAAGCCCCAACTCATCACTAAAATAGCGATGAAGGTAGCAAATACAAACCAGCGCCATTCAATGCAGCGGGTGATAAAATTTTTGTAAGGACCGTTTACAAAATTAAAGAATTTTTTGTTAAACCGCGCTCGCCAACTGTTCGGTTTGATGGGTGTAAATTTCATATTGGCTAAGTGCGCCGGTAGGATCAATTTAGACTCTATTAAACTAAATATTAGACATAGAATGACTACCATCGAAATATTAGTGAAAAAGGAAGCTTCGGGACCCGAAGAAAATAATGAAGGTGCAAATACAGCTATAGTAGTCAACACACCAAAGGTAGCAGGCGTGGCGACTCTCTTGGCACCTCGAACAACACTTTCTACCCCCCCCCCTTTTTCTTCAATTTCGGTGTATGCGGCTTCACCTATTACAATAGCGTCGTCTACCACTATTCCCAGCACCATGATAAAAGCGAACAAAGACAAAACATTAATGGTCAAACCAAAAACTGGCATCATCATTATGGCCCCTAAAAAACACACAGGTAGGCCCAGCATTACCCAAAACGCTAATCTAAAACGTAAAAATACAGTTAGCATCAAGGCGACTAACAACGCGCCCTGAAATAGATTTTTGAGCATCATATCCAGACGTGCATTCAAATAAAACGTCATGTCTACTAAGATTTTTAATTCTAAACCTTGAGGTAAGGTTTTATTACGCGCTTTTACGTACGCTTGTACAGATTCGGCAATGGGTATGGAACTTTGATCTTTAGTGGCTTTAATATTCAAAGACATCGCATTCACGCCAGAATATTTGAAATAACGTTCGCCTTCAGTAAACCCATCTCTGATCTGTGCTACATCTTCAAGTAAGACCTTGGCACCGTTGTCACCAATTTTGACGGGTATTTTTCTGAATTCATCACCCGTGTAGAGTTGATTTTCTACTCTTATTGCAATAACGCCTGAATCTGTGCGTAGCTGTCCGGCGGAAATGTCGGTAGAAAAGCGTCTAATCGCTTGAGTAACGTCAGCAATAGACAAATTATATTTACGTAATGTCTCTGGCTTAATTTCTATGGCTATTTCGTCTTCGGGGGCCTCTAATTGGACTAAGGACACGTTTTGTAATGCCATCAACTCATCTTCAACTTGTTTGGCAATGGGTTTTAAATCACTTATTGGTAGGTCACCCACCAGTGCCATCTCGATTACGTCTTGGCGAAATTCAATCTGAGATATATTAGGTGGCTCCATATCAGCAGGAAAAGTAGCGATACTGTCTATCCGAGCTTTTACTTTATCCAACACTTTAGATAAGTCTTCGTCTGGCTCTATTTCTAAAGAAATTGAGCCACTACCACGACTTGCACGGGATGTGCTCTCTTTTATCTCAGTGATGTCTTTGAGTACTTCTTCCATTTTAATGAGAATACTTTGTTCAATCTCTTGGGGTGAAGCGCCCCGATAAACGGCACTAACAGTAATATAGTTAATTTCAAAATTAGGAAACATCTGCCGCTGAATAGTGAAATAGCTGAAAATTCCCATAATGATAATGAACATCATCATTAAATTAGCGGCAACAGAGTTGTTAGCAAAAAATGCAATCAGGCCGGTTTGCTTTGGCTCAGGTATCTGCGGTTCGGTACTTAAATTGCCTGTATTTTCAGTAGACATGATGCTGCCCTTATAATAATTTTTGAATAACTAAATCTTCTTTAGGCTCGGCAATTTTGACTTTCATGCCCTTTTGAGGGTATTCAGGTAAAGTGGTGACTAATTTATCTTGGTTTTGTAGACCTTCACTTATCAGAAAGTATGCGCCTTCTTCACGTAAGATTTTAACTTGTTGCGGTTGCATTTGTTGTTCTTCGTCCAATAACCAAATAATACGGTTGGTGACTAATTCTTGGGGTAAACGATATACCTGATTGAGTGTTTTTCCAGCGAAACTGACTTCCACATAATGACCAAATTTTAATGCTGGCAAAGAAGATACCAAGCCATAGGGGTCTTCTATTCTCACCACTAACTGACTCATACGTGTACTTTGATCGATAATACCTAAATCCCGAGAAACTTTACCTTCACGAATGATCTTGTTGTAACCTTTGGTGCTGATGGTTGCTGGTTGTTGAGCAATGTCACTAGGCAAAAATTCTTTGTCGAAACCTGCGATTGGGATAGACACTTCTGCAGATTCAATATTATAAAGTTCACCTACTTGAGAACTTTGATTCACATATTGACCGACACCTAGATTACGGCTAATGACCAATGCATCGTAGGGGGCTTTTATTTCGCAGTTATCTAAATCTCTTTGAGCTATTTTCAATCTTGCTTGGGCTGACTTTACTGATGCTTGAGCACCCAACATTTGAGGTTTACGCAAATATAAGTCAGATACTTTACTGCCTTTTGCTTCACGTTTAGCGACATCAGCTTTGGCTTGTTCTTCAATTAGGTTGGCTTTAGCTAAACTGAGATCAGCTTCGGCTTGTAATAAAGCGGCTTGATAAGTATCAAGCTCAATAGTAAACAAAGTGTCACCTCGTAACACTAAACCACCAGGTACAAAGTTGTGATGCCATGTGAGCACCTCGCCTGACACTTGAGCGGAAACCATAGTACTTTCTACAGGTCTTACTTCGCCATAGCCAGTTATTCTAACTTGATAATCCTCAGCTATAGCCGTTTCAATTTTTACAGTAGGGCGGGTGTCTACGGGCTCATTATCCTCTTCTTTTTCACCAGAAGCCTTTATAGCACTCATACCGCCAAAACCAACCGCCAATATCACTAAGGGTAATATTCCTTTGAGCCACTTCTTTTTCATTCTACTTTTGCCCTAACCACCAACTCTAATTGCTTCATACTAACTTAGACTAGGCAAGATACATAAGGTCATTTGTAAAAATGTATGATTTTTGAGTAGCTACTGTTATTTAAACGTTGCAAAAAATTGACAATCCATAGTGAAAAAAGCTGGTGGGTTGACTATAGTGGCGTCTGTTAAAACATAAAGCGCTGAAAATACCTATGAAACGTTGTGCATTTTTATCCATGGACAGTCTCCAAGACTTCTATCATTACGACCAAATGCTATTTGCACCACTTAAAGCAGTAGGTTGGTTAGCTGAAGAAGTGTCTTGGCGAAAATCTGACGTTGACTGGAATAACTACGATGTGGTGGTGATCCGCACGACTTGGGATTATCAGGACGATGTTGAGGAGTTTATGGCATGCTTGCAGCGCATTGAGGCTTCGACAGCTGAACTCCAAAATTCCTTGAAAATTGTCGAATGGAATATTAGCAAACGTTACTTAAGTGATTTACAAAACCAAGGTATTAATATTGTACCTACGCTTTGGTTTGACTCATTTTCATTGGCTGAATTACAGCTTGGTTTTATTCATTTTGATACGTCAGAAATAATCCTAAAGCCTTTAGTCAGTGCCAACGCAGATCACACCTACAGGTTAACAGCAGAAAATCTTAATGCGCAAGCAGAGCAACTAAAAAGTGTTTTTTGTAAACGTGAATTTATGTTGCAGCCTTTTTTAAACGCAGTTGTTGATGAGGGCGAGTACTCACTTTTTTATTTTGCTGGGCAATACAGCCACAGTATTTTAAAGCAGCCCAAAGCAGGCGATTTTAGAGTACAAGAGGAGCACGGTGGGCAGCTTAAATCAATTCAACCATGTGAAGATATGTTGACTACAGCAAGGCATTGTTTAGCGGCTTTACCTGCGGATGTATTGTATGCCCGCATAGACTTAATACGACATAAAAAAGAATTTGCGGTTATAGAAATAGAGTTAATTGAGCCATCGTTATACTTCAACATGGACACTGAGTCTGCGCAACGTTTTGTGGATGCTTTTATAGAAATGTGTTGAGCGATGATAAGTTGAAGACCTAATAATCAAATGCTTAAGCTATCTGCTGCTTAAGGCTATTTGCTGCTTAAGGCTATTTGCTGCTTAAGGCTATTTGCTGCTTAAGGCTATTTGCTGTTTAAGGCTATTTGCTGTTTAAGGCTATTTGCTGTTTAAGGCTATTTATCGCTTAAGGCTATTTACCGCTTAATAAACAAGATTGCTGACTTATACGCGCTATTAAATTGTAGAGGCTCCTCTGAAAAGGGCAGCCTCTACAAACATTTTTAAAGTGTGTAGCTAGTATTCTTAGAAGTCGTATTGAAATCCAAGAACTATGGCGTTGTAATTATTTTGTGCATCAGATTGATAATCTTGAAATTCACCAATTAGACGAAACTCTGGACTCATTTGGTAGTGTACAAACAACATGCTCAATTCATTATCAACATCTGCCGCTGCAGCTAAACCTTTAGAGGCATCTGCGACTCGACTGTCTTGCTGACCTTCACCGTAGCTGTAACCTATACGAGTTTTATCAAACACATAGTCAGCTTCAACGTACCATTGAGTTGCATCAACATCAGCGTCATTGATGGTTCCACCGTATAGTCCATCTGCTCCAATACCTGTTGTATCAGTATAGGCTACCGTTAAGCCAAATCCGCCAAACCCAATATGGGTACCAACGTCAAAACCTTGCATATCGTAGTCAAAAGGAGTGGTGCTTAAAACACTCACATTTTGTTGGAATGCACCAGCCCAAAGTTTTACTGCACCGCCATTAATGTCAGCGCTGTAAGTTACTTGTCCTTCAAATCTTGGTGTATCTGTTTCTATCTCTTCATCACCTGGCTCTTCAGGGTTAATCATGGCGACCTTGACTACAAAGCCACTCATCTCATTTGAAGTAAATTTCACCTGTGGATTAAAATTAGCGTATACATAGCCGGTACCAATGCGACCACCTGTGGTATTTCCAGTATCTGCTCCACCACCTAACCAGCCCACGCCGCCTTGGCTGGCAATATCACCAATCGCATTGCTGTTAAACACACCAAAGTCTTTACCAAAAGTAAAGGTACCAAAATCACCTGAGAGCTGAATGTTTGCGACTCGGCTTTCAAATAGTCCACCATTTTGAACGCCATTAGGTCCATTAAGATGGGTGTCTATCTGGAAATGACCTGATACGGTCAAACCGTTCGACAATTTTGGTGCACTAACGTGAAAGTTTAAGTTAGCTGGGTTGAAGCCAGATTGAACACGAAACGCTTTTTCATCATCATCATGATCAGAACTAACAACAAATACGGGTATAGATCCACCTATAGTTGTTTCCCATCCACTATCCGATTTTAGTTCTATGTCTGCAAATACTGGGTTAGCGGCAAGTAGCGCTATGCACACCGCACTGGCAGATAGGGTGAGCTTATTACGCCCAAGTAAGACTTTTTTATTAGCATTTTGTACTAAATTTTTCATTGGTATACTCGTTATAACGAAATGACTCTACAATTTACGCCTGACTCATTTCTATGGTTTTTACTAATATCCAGGCGCAAGCCACCCTTCAATCTACTATTGAAAAATGGACCTGCGTGGATAAGTTTTTAGGGGGGTGTTAAGTACTAGTAAGCTTGCCAGCTTTTAAGTAGCTCTTTGTATGCGATGGTCTGACCTTTTGGCTTTTCGTTAGCCAATTTTGGCTTTGGAGCACCAGGTTGACTTAACCAATAGTTTGGATCGCGAGGTTCATTTAGTTTGGGACCACATTCTCCTTGAGCGTTGGCTCGCTCTAAGCGAAACATGACTTTGTCCTGCGCTGCTGCTAGTCCGTCTAACGCTTCCTGAGCAGATTTCTCTCCACTTGCAGCTTCAGCAATATATTTCCACCACAATTGTGCCAGCTTTGGATAATCTGGAACGTTAGTGCCTGTAGGTGTCCACTGTTTACGAGCAGGGCTACGATAAAATTCTACCAACCCACCCAGTTTTGGAGCTACATCAGTCATAGCTTGTGAGTTGATATCAGATTCACGTATCGGTGTTAGCCCTACAAGCGTCTTCTTAAGAGAAACTGTTTTAGACACAGTAAACTGAGCATATAACCAAGCTGCTAAGCGACGTTTTTCTGGTGTTGATTTTAGGAAAGTCCAAGCACCGGTATCTTGATAACCTAGCTTCATACCTTCTTCCCAATATGGACCTTTTGGTGAAGGTGCCATACGCCATTTAGGTAGACCTTCTTCATCTACAACAGGAAGACCTTCGCCTGTCATACTTGCGGTAAATGCGGTGTACCAAAAAATTTGCTGCGCAATGTTACCTTGTGCCGGTACTGGACCCGCTTCAGAAAACGTCATTCCCTGTGCTTGAGGTGGTGCATAATCTCTCAACCAATCAACATATTTTGTGGTGGCATACACAGCTGCTGGTCCGTTTGTGGCTCCGCCTCTGGAAACACTTGAGCCAACAGGTTGACAGCCTTCTACTCGAATACCCCACTCATCCACAGGTAAACCATTAGGTAAGCCTTTATCACCTGCCCCAGCCATTGAGAACCACGCATCAGTAAATCTCCAACCTAAAGACGGATGCTTTTTACCGTAATCCATATGGCCATAGACACGCTCGCCATCTATCATCTTTACATGATTAGTGAAAAAGTCTGCAATGTCTTCATAGGCTGACCAGTTTTCTGGTACACCTAACTCATAATCGTATCGTTCACGAAACTGTGCTTTTAAATCATCGCGTTCAAACCAGTCAGCACGAAACCAGTACAAGTTGGCAAATTGCTGGGTGGGAAGCTGATAAATTTTGCCGTCAGGTCCGGTGGTAAAATCAAGACCAATAAAGTCTTCTAGATCTAGGGTGGGCAGGGTAAAGTCTTTAGCTTCGTTTTGTATCATGTCTGAGATAGCGACTGCTTTACCGTACCTAAAATGAGTACCAATTAAATCAGAGTCGTTAATGTAGGCATCATAAATATTTCTACCTGACTGCATTTGAGTTTGCAGTTTTTCAACCACATCGCCTTCCTGGATTAAATCGTGAATGATGTTTATACCAGTAATTTCTTCGAATGCTTTTGCCAAAACCTTTGATTCATATGTATGAGTTTCAATAGTTTCTGAGGCAACATTAATGGTCATACCCTTGAAAGGTTTGGCCGCTTCTCGAAACCATGCCATTTCTTTAATTTGTTCATCTGTAGTCAGTGTAGACGGAGTAAATTCTGAACTTACCCAGGTCTTCGCGGCATCTTCATATTGGTCAGCTAGAACTTGCCAGCTCAAACCTACTGATAGGCCTGTTGCTATAATAATAGCTTTACTTAGTTTGCTCTTGTTCATGGTGTTTCCTGATTTTATTGAACTTACATTTTATGTCGCCAAACTCAGACTAATCGCTAAATAGGTATAAGTTTTACACGACTACGATCATTGGTTTACACCAATTTTTTGGTCCTAGCTTGTTGTGCCCCTCGACATATGACGGGTCAAAACTTGCCTTTAATCAATTCTTGATGAATCCAGCAAGAATTTTTTACCTTTTAAAAACTTAATGATTAACCCCAACGAAAGACTATTGCGCTCCATATAAGAGATGCAATAAACGCTATCCAAATCGAAGCGTCAGTCGTCGCCAAATAGCCTAAGTGGATAAAAGCACTGGTTATTAAGCTAATAAAAAGTCTGTCACCTCGTGTTGTTGCTATGGGTAAAAAACCTTTTCTTTCTACGCAAGGCGACTTTATTTCATAGATAGTCATAAAAACTAATATCGCGGCAATAACACTAAAAAATGTTCCTGTTACACTGGTCCAAGCCATCCAACTCATAATCTATATCCTAATTATTTAAACGCGACCCAAAGCAAAACCTTTGGCGACATGGTTTCTAACAAACCAAATGACTAATACACCGGGTATTATGGTCAAAATTCCTGCTGCTGCTAAAAGCCCCCATTCAATGCCTGATGCGCTTACTGTCCTTGTCATGATGGCAGCGATTGGTTTTGCATCAACAGAAGTCAGTGTTCTTGCAAAGAGTAGTTCGACCCATGAAAACATGAAGCAAAAGAAGGCAGTTACACCGATACCAGAGCGGATCATAGGTAGAAAAATACGTATGAAGAAACGTGGAAAACTGTATCCATCTATATAGGCTGTCTCATCAATTTCTCTGGGCACACCGGACATGAATCCCTCTAATATCCAAACAGCAAGTGGCACAGTAAACAAGCAATGCGCCAGAGCTACGGCGATGTGCGTATCAAACAACCCTACTGATGAATACAGCTGGAAAAAAGGCAGTAAAAACACCGCTGGTGGAGCCATTCTGTTGCTTAACAGCCAGAAAAACAGGTGTGTATCACCAATAAATCGATAGCGACTAAAAGCATACGCCGCTGGCAGAGCGACCAAAAGCGTGATGACCAAGTTCATACATACATAAATGATCGAATTGACATATCCCATGTACCAAGTTGGATCAGTGAATATGGTTCTATAATTTTCTAAGGTGAAATCTTGAGGCCATAGAGTTAAGCCACCTAAAATTTCTTCAGTACCTTTGAATGACATATTCAATAACCAATATATTGGTATGAACAGGAACAATATATAGCAAGTGATCCCGATTGTTTTGCGTTTACTTACTGGCATTTTTGGAGCCTCACTTTGCTTTACCTAGCTGTTTAATTGCGGAGAAGAATACGTAACACACCAGCAACACAATTAAATAGTATATGAGTGAAAATGCGGCGGCGGGTCCTAAGTCGAATTGACCGATTGCCATCTTTGTTAACGCTTGGCTTAAGAATGTGGTGGAGTTTCCAGGACCTCCACCTGTCAATACAAATGGTTCGGTATAAATCATGAAACTGTCCATAAAACGCAACAAGACACCAATCACTAAAACACTTTTAAGTCTGGGGAGCTGAATGTGGCGAAACACTGCCCACTTAGAAGCGCGATCTATTCTAGCTGCTTGATAAAATGCTTCAGGAATAGCCCTCAAGCCGGAGTAACAAAGTAACGCTATTAACGGTGTCCAATGCCAAACATCCATTAGTAATACCGTAAACCAGGCGGCGGTGGTATCACTAGTGTAATTGTAATCAATACCGATACTGTTGAGGGTGTAACCAAAAAGCCCTATGTCTGCGCGGCTAAATATTTGCCAGATTGTACCCACTACATTCCATGGGATAAGAAGGGGTATTGCGACCAATATCAGCGCAACTGAAGCCATTCGTCCTTTAGTTGGCATCATTAATGCGACTAATATCCCAAGTGGAACCTCTATTGCTAATACCGAGAAAGAAAAAGTAAATTGGCGTACCAGTGATTCACGTAGGTGGGTATTTCTTAACATTTCCTTGTACCATTCGGCACCAACAAAGTAGGCCGTATTCTGGTCAAAAATATCTTGAACAGAATAATTGACTACTGTCATTATGGGTACGATTGCTGAAAATGCGACCAATATAAAAACGGGTAATACAAGAAACCACGCCTTATTGTCCCTTACTTTATTCACAGTGTGTGCTCCTTATTGACAGGCTTTTGCTGCGTATTTTTGTCTTTGCCTTCGCCTTCAGCTTCTTGTGCTTCAATTAGAAATTCATCCACATAAACTTTTAACCACTGCTCAGGAAAGCTCACAAAAACATTTCCCTTAGGTACTAAACGATCCTCATCAAGACGCACTTTTATTTGTTGTCCGTCCAACGTCAGCGTTAAAATTTTATACGTTCCCAAGTCCTCAACGTGCACTAACTCACAGCTAAATGCTCCTTCATTAGGTTTATCCCAAACATGAATAAACTCGGGGCGGATACCAATTTTAATATTAGTACTGCCCATCTTTGCTAGTAGTTGATTCAATTCATCACTTAGGTCAACGTGAGTGTTGTTAAATTTGACACCTTGAGATTCAAGTTTTACTTCAATTAAATTCATACCTGGGCTACCAATGAAGTAACCCACGAAGGCGTGGTTAGGACGCTCAAAGAGTTCTCTTGGGGTCCCAAACTGTACTATTTGGCCGCCATACATGACTGCAATCTTGTCAGCAAACGTTGATGCTTCAAGCTGATCATGAGTTACATACACCATAGTGATATTAAATTGTTCATGGATTTGCTTGAGCTTGCGACGTAGCTTCCACTTCAAGTGAGGGTCTATAACGGTGAGTGGTTCGTCAAACAAAATAGCTGAAACATCACTACGAACTAACCCTCTTCCCATAGATATTTTTTGTTTTTCATCTGCCGTTAAGTTACTCGCTTTCTTGTTTAACAGCTCAGTCAATTCAAGCACATGGGCTATTTCATTGACTCTGGAAAGGACTTTCGCCTCTGGGATCTTCATGTTGCGCAATGGGAAGGCTAAATTATCAAACACAGTCATCGAGTCATACACCACAGGAAATTGAAATACTTGTGCAATGTTTCTTTTTTCTGGAGGAATGTTATTCATTTCCACACCATCAAAAAGTACTTGTCCATTAGAGGGAGAAAGCAGTCCTGAGATAATATTCAATAAGGTACTTTTTCCACAACCAGAAGGACCGAGTAAGGCATAAGCCCCACCTTGTTCCCAGACATGATTCATTTCTCTTATGGCATAATCAGCCTCAGACTTAGGGTTACTAGAATAACTATGTGCAAGTGACTTTAAATGTATTTCAGCCATGTTTGAATGATTCCTTAAATGAATTAGTGGGTACCTTGAGAGTCTTACCATTCAAGTCGAATACAAATAATTTGTGGATTGGCAGGTACACCTTAACGGGCACCTCAGTATGGTATTCGTGCACGCCTGAAAGCTGCACAATGAGTTCAAAGTGTTCATTGTAAACATGCATAAATGTCTCAGAACCACTTATCTCGGCAAGCTCAACTTTCATCGATAATTCAAGATCATCATCATTGCTAGGCACTAATCCCAAATGACTGGGCAGCACACCGAACATATATTCCCCTTTAGGGATATGACTTAGGTCACTGTCCAATGAAAAATGAATTTTCTTATTGAATGACACTTGTGTTTCACTCAACTCTCCGCGAATAAGATTGATGGGGGGTTCGCTGTATAACATTGCAGCTTCAATAGTATCTGGATGACGATAGATTTGAGTGGCTGGTCCACTTTGAATTACGCGGCCTTCGTGTAGCAAAGTTGTCACACCTCCCAATGCCATCGCTTCGTTTGGTTCTGTTGTGGCATAAACGGCAATCGATTTTCTTTCTGCGAACAAATCGCGTAATTCCAGTCTAAGCTCCTCTCTAAGTTTATAGTCAAGATTTACCAGTGGTTCATCAAAAAGAATGATAGTTGCATCCTTAACCAAAGCCCTTGCCATAGATGTACGTTGTTGCTGACCACCTGATAGTTCAAGAGGATATTTATCTAAAAATGGTTCAATTTGAAGTATTGCTGCAGTTTCCTGAACTCTGCGTTTTATTTCAGACTCAGCGACTTTTGCTACCATTAAAGGTGAAGCTATATTTTCTCGTACTGTTAAATTGGGGTAGTTAACAAACTGTTGATACACCATAGAAATATTACGGCTTTGCACCTTCATGTTTGTTACATCAATCCCGTCCATGATTAGACTGCCACTGGTGGGTTTATCCAAACCAGCCATAATACGCATCATCGTTGTTTTACCTGCTGAAGTCCGTCCCAGCAGAACATTAAATGATCCCGGTTTCATATCTAAATTAATATCTTGAAGGTATGTTTCACCTGAAACAACGTGGTTTACATTTTTCAATACAAGCGACATATTGCCATTCTCTCCTGCCTAATAAGCTCTTTAGTCTGTATTTTCAACAGTATAGCCATATGAAGTAAATACTTTGTTAATACAATGCACCTTGCATACCAGATTGTTAATTGACTGTTAAAATAAGTTTTATAGTGTTGATTGATATGACTATTTAATAAAAAATAAGCTTAATTTTTAAATTTTTCACCACCGGTAAAACTGTTCAATGTGTTCAATATGTTCAGTAAAAGTGTTCAGGTGAACACAAAAATGAACACTTAGGCTTGAACACTTTCACTGAACACTTAAGTCATTAATCATCTTAGTTATGTTGGAGCAGCTTATAAATTTAGCTGTAAAAAGCTATTTATGGGGTTTTAAGGTAAAATATATAACCCATCTTGTTATTTTATTGAATAATTTGACTGTATTGATAAATAAACATATAAATGGGCAACTGAAAACATTGATTATAAAGTGTTCAATCCTAATTAATTTGACTGTTTAGACCGTTAGAATGTATTTTAATAAGGCCGACTCATCATTGTTACAATTTAGTGTTATTTTTTAATTTTTTTAATTTTTTTAATTTTTGTAATTCTTATGATTTTATTTTTTTAGACAAAAGTCATAGCAAAAACCTCGAGTAAGCTTTTTGAACAGATTTAAAACACGTAATGAAATATGAAATATGAAATATAAAAACATAACGTTTAAACATGATGAGTTAATTAAAGACTCTTGGACACGTTGTGAAACATTCGGTCTTGATCATTCCAGCGAACCAAACTTAACTCGATTAGAAAATGCTGAGCAGAACCGCTTAGGTGAAGAATATCGAGAATTAATAGTGACAACGGGCTCCGAAGTTCTGCCTTACTATGAAAATATACTTTCCAATACCCATTGCTTGATCTTACTAACTGATAGACACGGGCAGACTCTTAATAGTTGGGGTGATAAAAGGTTTATTACGACAAAGCAAAACGATCTTTTTAATAAGGGTATCAATCGGGCAGAGCCAAATGTTGGCACCAACTCAATTGGAACTGCTCTGGCGACTGGACAAGCTGTACAAGTACTCAGAGATGAGCATTTTTTAAAATCAAATCGATTTATGATTGGATCTGCTGCGCCTATATATAATGCTGATAAGGAACTTTTAGGTGTTCTTGATGTGTCGAGTGACTCTTATCTTCCGCAAGCACATACGCTGGGTATGGTTAAGCTGATGGCTCAAGGTATTGAAAATAAGTTGATAGTAAACGTGTTTGAGGACCATCATTTTCTACTTATTTTTAACACAAATGTTGATAACTTAGACAGCCAATGGTCGGGACTTATCGCCTTTAAAGAAGACGGTACGATTGTTTCAGCTAATAGAAGAGCTGAAATTTTACTCAGTTACGAACTTGCTTTAGTCAACATAACTGATATTTTTGATCTTAAGTTAACGGAATTAAAAAATCACCCCGAAAAATTAACGATTTTATTGCACGCTTTAGGCAAATTCAGAATGCATGGAGTGGTAAAACGGCCAAACTATAAAGAGATAAAAACCGTCGACTTTAGACAGCTCAATCATTCAAAAGCGCCTTTAGGTACCATTCCACTTGATGAATTTGGTTTAGGGGATGAAAAAATAGCCCGTTGCATTAATCAGGCAAAACGCATTATCGATAGGGATATTCCAATCCTTATCCATGGTGAGACTGGAGTAGGTAAAGAAGTCTTTGTTAATGGACTACACCAAACTAGCTCTCGAAGAAATAACCCTTTTATAGCAGTCAACTGTGCCGCGATACCCAACGAACTAGTAGAGTCAGAATTGTTTGGGTATGTTAAGGGCGCTTTTACTGGGGCAAACGATAAGGGATCGATAGGGCTAATTAGGAAAGCTCATAAGGGCACACTTTTTTTGGATGAAATTGGGGAGATGCCTCTGAAACTGCAAGGTAGGCTACTTCGGGTGCTGCAAGAGCGAATAGTTACCCCACTTGGTTCAACGGAAAACTATCCAGTTGATATTAAATTAATATCAGCGACTAATCAAAGTCTCAAAAAAAATGTGGATTGTGGGTTGTTTAGACAAGATCTTTATTACAGGGTTAGTGGTTTAAACATTGAATTACCGCCACTTCGAAAACGTAGTGATCGCATCGCTTTGTTTCATAAAATCAATCGTTTAAATCGTGATCCCTTGAATAAACATGAATTAACAGAAGAAGTTATTCAACTTTTTTACAAACACCCATGGCCTGGTAATGTCCGACAGTTAGTTAGCGTAATACAGATCGCTTTGGCTATGGTAGATGATGGACCCATTCAGAGCTGGCACTTACCAGATGACTTTTTTAACGATCTACAGCAAAATGCTATTGAGACAGCATCATTAGACATACGACAGCCGAATGAACCAAAAGTGTTTGAAAAGGGTGAGACCATACTCAATAAACCCAGTGATACAAGCAATGAAACGCTGCTCGCTTACAACGAAAATAACACTAACATATCTCAAACAGCCAAAACGTTAGGAATAAGTCGCAATACTCTATATAAGCGACTTCGAGAATTAAACATCAAGTAACCTGCTAGATGTTTAAGTAACAGCTGTCGACGGTACCATCAACGTTTTACCATTATGTCCAAATACAAAAAGTTTGTGTACTGGGAAATAGACTTTAATTGCTGTGTCTATGCGGTATTTATGCACTCCTGCTAAATGTATCAATAATTTAAAATATTGACTCGAGACATGTAGAAAAGTATCAGAGCCACTTATTTCTGCTAGCTCTATGGTTGTTGATAATTCAAAGTCATTATCATTAAAAGGAACAAGACTAAGATGCCTTGGACGAATTCCAAAAACGTACTCGCCTGGGCTAAGTGTTTGTAGAGATGAATTTAAAGGAAAATGTAACTCTTTACCTAAGATGATTTCGTTTTTGTTGATGTGCCCGTTAAAAATATTTATCTCTGGATCGTTAAATAATTTGGCTGCAATTATATCAGTAGGCTTTCTATAGACACTCGCAGCAGGACCCTGCTGGATAATTTTACCCTCATGCATCAATATTGATGTACCACCTAAAGCCAAAGCTTCATTAGGATCTGTCGTCGCATATATTGCAATAGCATTACGACTTTTAAGTAATTCTCTGAGTTCAAAGCGAAGTTCTTCGCGCAACTTGTAGTCAAGATTAACTAATGGCTCATCCAATAAAACTATTTTAGCTTCTTTTACTAGCGCCCTCGCTAGAGCTGTTCTTTGTTGCTGACCACCTGATATTTCATCTGGGTAACGCTCAAGGCAATTCTCAATGTGTAATTGCGTGGCCATGGCTTCTACTTTTTCTTTAATCTCGTTTTTTTTCATACCCAATGCAACCAGTGGCGAACTGATATTTTCACGTATGGTGAGATGAGGGTAGTTAATAAACTTCTGATGAACGAGTGAAACATTACGCATTTGTACACGGGTTTTAGTGACGTCTGCTCCATCAACTATTATACGACCTTGACTTGGGGCTTCTAGACCTGAAATAATTCTTAATAATGTCGTTTTACCTGCATTGCCCTTCTTTAGTCCAAGTAATACGTTTAGTGAGCCTGACTCAATTTTAAGGTTAATGTCTTCAATCAGTGTTTTGCCATCTAATACGTGGCTCACATTGATTAATTCGATTGACATAATGCCCCTTAATTTAGTTCTAGTATTCTGTTTGATGGTCTTTGAATGCAGTAAAATACATGAATAGAGGTGCGTGTGATACTTAAACGTAGAATAGATGTTAAAAAGACATAATCTAAGGTGTGCTTAACGGTTATTTTAATAGGGAATAACTTTAGGCTAGATGCGGCTTATTCGGATACTTAAATCATGCAAATAGTCGCTGAGGCCGCAATAAATTTGCCACAACTGCTCATCACAAACGAGTCTATTGTCTGTTACAGACAAGCAGATTTAATTAATTTATCCTCCTATATTTAAACCGCTAGTAGCCAGCTGCATGATATACATATGCCGTGACAGATATTTCTCGTATGCCCACTAATGGAGTCTTACAGTCGTTATTACTGGGAAGTTCTTTGCTGGTTATATTACACCGATAGAAATACGGCTCAATTGAAATATCATTAGTTAATAGATTTTAAAGATACGATGAACATAGTATTTATAAACGAACATTCATAAACATAAACGAATTTTTTAGTAATATTTCAACTTAGAACATCGCGTATCTTATTAAAAATAAAAAAAGGGCTCACAGCTAGCTATTGGCTAGTGCTCTAAACATGATGCAGGTTTACGTTGTTTTCTTTAAGCATTTCACTGATTTCTCGGGGTGGGATGGCATCAGTAAAAAAGTCGTCTGCTTGTCCTATATTACCTAAACGTACCATGGCTTGTCTTCCAAACTTCGACTTGTCAGCAGCTAATAAAACTTGCCTTGAGTTAGCTATAATAGCTTGTGCAACCCTTACTTCTCTGTAGTCAAAGTCGAGTAGCGAACCGTCAGTATCTATCCCACTGATACCAATAATACCAAAGTCCATACGAAACTTTTTAATGAATTCTTCAGTGGTTTCACCAATTACGCCTCCGTCTCTATGTCTTACCTCACCGCCAGCAATAATGACTGAGAAGTCTTCTTTAGCCCCCAAGATCGATGCTACATTAAGATTGTTGGTAACTACTTGTAAATTTTTATGATTCAATAACGCTCTAGCTATGGTTTCGGTTGTCGTACCTATGTTGATGAATAAAGACGCGCCGTCTGGGATCATTTTGACTAATTCTTTAGCTATCTTCTCTTTCGCCTCTAAATCCATTATCTTACGTGTTTGATAAGCCATATTGACTGTACTTGATACTATTCCCGCTCCACCATGATGGCGTCTTATTTTTTGTTCTATGGCTAGAAAATTTAGATCTCTACGAATAGTTTGTGGGGTAACCTTAAAATGATTAACTAACTCTTCGATGGTAACAAACCCTTTGGTACCAAGAAGATCTAGAATGAGATCTTGTCTTCGCTGTTGCGACATATTGATTACCTTTAGTGGCGCATTTTTCGTACTTAATACACATATTGTATATACCTTTACTGTAATCACAACATCATTAAATGCTATAAACTTGGGTGACTGTTGTTTGTTATTTTAAGCAGATTAAACGCTATCTTTTAAAAAAGTTGATGCATGATTGTTTAAAAAATGTAAAATGTTGTATAACGAACACACATGAACAATAAAGAATATAACTGGCTGAAATATTATGACTGATTACATCTTGTCCATTGATCAAGGTACAACTAGCTCTCGAGCTATACTTTTCGATTTAGAAGGAAAAATTCAGTTCGTCGAACAACAAGAATTTGAGCAACTTTTTCCAAAAGATGGGCGAGTGGAACATGTCCCAAATGATATTTGGTCTTCTGTTTTAGACACTTGTAAAAGTGTCATAAAGAAAATAAATCCACTTGAAGATAATATTCGTGCCATTGGTATCGCTAATCAAAGAGAAACCACTTTAGTCTGGGATAAAAAAACTGGAGAGCCAGTTTGTAATGCTATTGTTTGGCAGGATAGAAGAACCACTGAATATTGTTCTTTATTAAAAGAGCAAGAATATGAAGCATTGATTAATCAGAAAACGGGCCTTTTGATTGACCCATATTTTTCTGCGACTAAACTGCGATGGATCTTAAAAGAAGTCCCGCATGCACTAGAACGCGCGAATAACGGCGAGCTTATATTTGGCACCGTAGACACCTTTCTTTTATGGCATTTAACAGGCGGACGTGAACACCGAACTGATGCCACCAATGCTTCAAGAACCATGTTATTTAATATTCATACTCAGCAATGGGATGAGGAGTTATTGGCATTATTCGAGATCCCTATCGAAATGCTTGGTGAAGTGATGGACTCTTCAGATCACTTTGGTGTTACTGAGCAATCAGTATTGGGAATAGAAGTACCAATTTTAGGTATGGCAGGTGACCAACAAGCCGCGTTGTTTGGGCAAACATGTTTTAAAGAAGGTATGGCAAAAAGTACCTATGGCACAGGCTGCTTTATGATGGTTAATACCGGTGACAAAGCTTTAAAGTCGAAAAATCGACTACTAACCACTATTGCTTATCGACTCAACGGAAAACCTACTTATGCATTAGAAGGCAGTATTTTTATTGCTGGAGCGACTATTCAGTGGCTACGCGATGGTCTGCAGCTGATCAAACAAGCAGGAGAGACTGAAACATTGGCAAAACAAACCCCGCTTGATCACGGTGTCTACATGGTGCCAGCTTTTACTGGCTTGGGCGCGCCATATTGGGATCCCAATGCACGAGGAGCGATATTTGGCTTGACCCGAGATACTGGTATTAAAGAAATTGTTACTGCGGGTTTGCAGTCTGTTTGTTATCAGACTAAAGATCTGCAAAAAGCCATGGAAAGTGATGGAATGCGCCCAGCAGCGCTGCGTGTAGACGGTGGAATGGTGCGCAATAATTGGTTAATGCAGTTTTTAGCGGATATTATGGGTGCCACTGCAGATCGTGCCCACATACCAGAAACAACCGCGTTGGGTGTAGCTTATCTAGCTGGATTAAAGCTAGGTGTGTATGAATCTCTTGAAAAGCTTAGTGACAATTGGCAATGTGAAAAACGATTTAGTCCTGAAATGAGCAAAGAAACCCGAGATAAGTTTTATCTTGAATGGCGCCAGGCTGTTCGTCGTGTTCAATGCCAATGAATGAGCACGAACACAGACACGAACAGTCAATACAAATGACGATTTGATGAATAAAAGGTGGCTATCTGTGAGCAACTTTTAATAACGGATAGCTCGGAAGAAAATGAATAGCTCGGAAGAAAATAAATAGCTCGGAAAAAAATGAATAGCTAGAAAGAAAATAGATAGCTCGATGGGAGTGAGCAGTATGAAGAAGATGGATAGCGCGAATAAGTGTGGTATTTGTCTAAACATAACAGCAACCTATCTCAGCACCGAGTTAGTAATTAAACGCAATAAGTAACTTCAGCAGTGCATAAAGTAATATTCCTATCCTTACCTTTATTCAAAGTGTAGGGCTTAGGTTTTTCAAGCATACAAAACTAGGGTTGCCCACAAAAACTTGAAATGGATGTAAAATCTATTTTGGTTAATGAATCCACACTCAACCCGTTCCCTCATTTTGAGTGATATCCATTTAGTCACGTTTGAATAATGGTATGACTATTTTGGTAAAAAAGATGGTACCGGTCATCCAAAATTGTATCGACAGAATATAGCTTTTTTTTTATCAAAATAACTATGCAGATGTCAGTGATAGCATACTTTGACTCGTCTACTATTTTTAGGTATGTAAAAATTTTATACCTAAGAATGGCTTTTAAGTCATTTTTAAAGTAACACCACACAGTCTATTAGATAACCACATTCGTCAAATATCACTATTTTATTAGTGAAAAAAAATCTCATTAGTAAAATTAATGAATAAAATAGTTAGCGAGGTGTCTAAAGAGCGTCGCTGATAGCTTGCATAAGCTGAGCATCACTGAGCGTGACTGGATTGGCAAGCATACTGCCACTGCGACAGTTTGTAATAACAGCTTGGATGTTGTCCATTGATAGTCCATATTTTGACAAACCTTGCGGCGTATAGCGCAAAGCGTAATCTTTTAAGGTTTTCAGCAATCCATTTAAAGTGTGTTCGTTTGTTAAATCAGGATTGAATAGCTTTCCAACCTGTCTGTACTTATTTAGTATCAAAGAGTCAGGATCTGTTTTTAGTAGAACTGTAATATTAGCTGATGTGATCGGCGCTAATAATTTTGCGCAAATAATTCCGTGTGGCGCATTAAAAAATGCTCCAATTGGTCCTGCTAAACCATGCACCGCGCCAAGTCCTGCATTAGCCAAAGTGGTACCAGATAGCGATGCCGCTAACATTAGGTTGCTATACCCTTGTTGCTGTTTGCTTTCATCCAGACTCTTAATGTTTTCAAACGCACCCTTAAAAAGGGTCATACCTTGCCAAGCCAAAGCGTCTGTAATCGGATTGCTTTTAGGGGTAGTGTACGATTCAAGTAATTGGGTAAACGCATCCATACCGGTAGCGAATAAAACCTCTGCTGGACAAGTCTTGAGTAATTGTGGATCTAACCACGCCTCCTTAGCTAATAATTTACTATCCCGAAATGATTTTTTAAATTGACCGATACTCGATAAAACTGCATTTTTTGTAGTCTCACTACCTGTGCCTGCGGTGGTGGGTACCGCGATAAAAGGGCAAGTTGTTACGTTGAAAGCCTTGCCCATTCCAACGCCTTCTAGATACTCCATTACAGAAGTCTGACTTGGGATCAATCCTGCAATTGTCTTCGCCGCATCTAAAACACTACCACCGCCGATACCGATCACTAGCTGTGTGTCGATTTGGCATTGGGAAACAATATCATCAACTAATTCTGGCGAGGGTTCACCTGAAACGACGAAATGCTCAACGTGTTGTGCGGTTTCTATTAAAGCATCACGAACAATTTGACCAAATTCACCAGGCTGCTTTAAAAAACTGCCAGTGATAATAACAATGCGTCCTGAATATTGCTTTTGCAAATGACTGATTAAGGTATGACGAATTCCCCATCCAAAATTAATGTGAGGCATTGGGGCAAACTGAAAGGTAGAACTTGACATATTTAGTTCTCGATTTATTTTATAAATTTTGAGAGTAGAAGTGAACGTTGCGCCTATGGAAAAGCAGCTAAAAGCACTTCTCGAACTTGGTTGCTTTAATTTATTGGCGTTACCACTAATCAATTAAAGACGAGTCTTGATTTTTACATATATGTTTTGATGAAGCGAAAACCGCCCAACAGTAATCCGTAAGGTTAACCAAGCCTGTAACGGAGCCTGTAACGTGTGAGCCTAGAGCCCACAACACACACATCCATTGATTGAGCAGTCTGCTTGTAGCTGGCATTCACAGTCATCATCTTTATTTTTATCTTTTTATCTACTTTTTTATTTATTTTCTTACTTTGTTACCTTTCTATTCTCTTGCTCGCCTATCTCGAATTGTTATCAGATACCAAGCTAATCTTGTTAGCACTTTTAAGCTGTTTCAGGGTAGAAAAATTTAATGTTCGATTATGTTTTATGAGTTCTTTGTACAGCAATTTTATGTTCGAAATCAAACTTTTTGGAATATTAATCAATATTTAATTCATTCAAAATACATGCTTATTGTTTTTATTAACAATTTTGCTCTTGTTCAAACATTACCTATCGGACCTCATCTATCAAATTTCACTTATCAAATTTCATTTGTAAGGTGAGCTAGCCTTAATTAACCTGAGATTAGGCTGATGTAGAAGCCGAGACATAAATTTGTTCTGGTATTTTTCAAAAAAATAAGCTGGGTAACAATGAAAGGCTTAGTGGATTATTTCAAAATTACACTATAGAGTTTTAGGCGTTATTTGTTCTATGTGAACCACAAAAAGTAAGGCGCTATCATGACGCTATAGGACTTATTTTGAGGATGAAATATTTTTGTGAAACAAGAAATATCGTGGGGATCGAAGCAGAATAGACAATAGCGGTGCATATTATTAAGAGATTCTTAAACGCTTGTTCTTTGTTTATCAACATCAGAGCAATAATTGAATTAGGCTGTAAGCCCTTGTTTAAAGTATAAAAAATATTGATTGATGTTGAGCACAGTAAGTGAAGTGCTTTCTCATGATGGGTGTTATCGTTAGGAGCATGGGATAGTTTATCGGCTAATTGCGGATAGACTTTGAAATCACTATTGTTCATATAGTTGATACCATCAAAGATGATGGCTCTTTATTGGATTTTAACTTTAACTTTAACCTGTTTGCAATGAGAGTTATTTAAGCAATGACTAAAAATTATAGCTTATAGCTTATAGCTTATAGCTTATAGCTGATAAGTTAAATTTGAATGTTTTGCCATGGTTAGGCTCAGTAACATCGAGCGGCTATACAATATGATAACCATCATAACCATAACCATAACCATAACCATAACCATAACCATCATCACCTTGCCAAAGTGTAAATAGATGACTGTGAACAAGCACGATGCTTAAATCATGTGCCGTGTAGATAATTGCTTATCATTTAGTACAGGCAATTAAGTTAATTCATAATTATTTTTCCTTTATGTTCGAAAATGTTTGTAAATATTCGTTAATGAATGTTATTTTAGCTGTTCGAACATAGTACAGCAACACAAAGTAGAGCTTGAATCTAATGTTACACAACACCAAAGTTTTTTGTGACGCAACTAAAAAACATCGGTGTGGCTAAACAAGATAAAAAATATAGTGTAGCCAAAGTTAGTGGCGGCGAAAATACGACCGATATCACTGTTAATTTGGCGAGCAAATATCTAAAAGCATTGCTTCGTAAAAAAACGGATATTGCACCAGCAACATCTCCAAATAGTCTAAGCCCAGTAATCGACGAGGTTAAATATCCATGCTTTTAAGAGAAACCAATATAAAGAAACTGTCAGACGAAGTATTTGATGTTCTCGTTATAGGCGCAGGCATCAATGGTGCCGTTTCTGCTGCTTCCTTATCTAGGAAAGGTGCAAGCGTGGCGATGATCGATAAAGGCGATTTCGCTGGGCATACTTCTTCTAATTCTTCCAACCTTGCATGGGGTGGTATTAAGTATTTAGAAAATCACGAATACCTCTTAGTTAATAAGCTATGCAAAAGCCGCAATCACTTAATGCGTAGTTACCCTTCAACAGTGCAAGAAATTCGTTTCTTAACCACATTACAAAAAGGCTTTCGCTTTCCTGCGTGGTTTGTATTTATGGGCACTTGTATGTACTGGTTGATGGGTCGATTTTTCACACAAATGCCAGTTCTCTTATCGTCTAAAAAAATAAAGGAAAACGAACCAGCCGTTAACATATCAAATGCACAAGGAGGGTTCGAATATTCGGACGCATACCTACACGATAATGATGCTCGGTTTGTTTTTAATTTTGTGCGTAGTTCAATGGATAACGGCGCCATTGTAACTAATTATGTGGGTGCACACGGTAGCGAAAAGATAAATGGCATTTGGCATACACAAGCTATTGACGAACAGTCCGGTACAACATTTACTATACAATCAAAGGCGATCATCAATTCTTGCGGGCCTATGGTCGATAAGTTTAATGATGAAACTAAGCAGACAACCGAACACAGTCATTTGTTTTCAAAAGGCGTACATTTAATTGTTAATAAGCTGACAAAAGTAGATAAAGTGCTCGCTTTTTTTGCATCTGACGGCCGCTTATTCTTTGTTATTCCCATGGGGCAGAAAACCTGTATAGGCACAACTGATAATCAAGTTGAAAATCCAATAACATCAGTCACCGAAGAAGACCGAGACTTCATTCTTGATAATGTAAACGCCCTGCTAGATTTACCAAAGCCATTAACCCGCGATGATATTATTTCTGAACGTTGGGGTGTGCGCCCACTAGCGGTTAAAGGTACTGGAGGCAAAGCTGATTGGGTTCAACTATCGCGTAAACATGCCGTTGACGTGAATAAAGAACAAAAGTACCTGAGTATTTTTGGTGGTAAGTTAACCGACTGTATCAACGTGGGTGAAGAAATTGCTGACCTTGTTGAAGATTTAGGTATTCCATTACCGCACAAAGACGTTATTTGGTACGGTGAGTCTTCGAGTAAAATCAAAAAGGAATTTGAATATAGAGCTGGATTAATTGGTTTAGACGACTTAACACCAAGCTACAGTTCCGAAAAGCTTACTGTCAGACTGTGGCGCCGTTATGACATTCATGCGCTACAAATATTAGATGAAATCCAACGAGATCCAACTCAAGCGGAACAACTAATGCCTAACGCAGAATATTTGCGAGCCGAAGTACATTATGCGGCTAAAAGAGAGATGATCACCAATTTAGAAGACTTTTTACGTCGACGCTCTAAAATTGAAATGGTGTTGAGAAAGACTGAAATTATCAATACGCCAGGTATTATTGAAGCCTGTCAAATTTTGTTTGGTGAGCAAGCAGAGCAAAAGCGTAAAGAATATGTTGATAAAGTGCTACAAGACTATCCTGATGCACCCGTGGCTCAGTTAAAACACATAACAGCATAACAACAGCTAATTGAAAAAAATATTGGGGTCAGATCCAAGTTAAATCTAATATCGTGAATATTTAACTTTGTTCTGACCCTAATTAATCAAAGTAGCCCAGTAGCGCTCATTATCAAGCGAAGACCTAAACCTGCGGTCACTGCTACCACAATTACACCCAGTGTATTGCCTAACCATTTATTGACGTATTGACCTAGCTGTTTTTTCTGATTCATCACAACCAGCAAAAACATGGCAATAATAGGTAACAATAAACCATTAGCAAACTGTGCGGTGAGGATAATGCTTATGGGTTTGATACCAGTTAAAGCTAAGGCTGCCCCGCTAAATATCACGCTAATGGCAATTAGCTTGAAAACTTGTGACGTAGTGCCACCTTTTATCCCTAGTATCTCTGTTACTGCATAGGCAGTGGCTAAAGGCGCGGTGATTGAGCTGCTTAAACCGGCCGCAAAAAATCCCATACCTAACATGGTTTTTGAAAACGATCCAAATAGTGGTTCCAGCTGTGTCGCCATGTCGCCAGCTCCTGAAATATTCAAACCGCTGCCAAAAATACTGGCCGCCGCAGTAGAAGCTATTAATATTGTAATCAAACCACCCAGACCAATGGCAGTAGCGGTATCTGCACGAGCATGTTTTAAATCATTTATGGAAGACCACTTAGATTTGACCGCAGAAGCGTGTAAAAACAGGTTGTAGGGCACTACAGTGGTGCCAATCAGAGCGATAACAGTTAACAGGCTACCGTCTGGAATTTCAGGTGTGGTAAGTCCCTTAAAAAGGGCACTTAAGTCTGGTCCTACTGAGATAAAAGTGGCAATAAATGCTAGTGCCATAAGTGCCACTAACGCAAGTAACATACGTTCAATTTGTGTATATGAACCGCGCCACAATAAAATACCGGCCAATAGTGAGATAACGATAACAGACATGCGGTAGAGAGATTGACTCTCGTTTGTCAGTGCCGCAATACCTAGCGCCGCGCCAGATAAATTACCAGCTTCGTAAGCGGCATTACCCAGGTACAAAGCTACAATGATTAAACTAAATAGTGGCCACTTCCAAACGGATTGATCAAGCATAATACGCAGTGTTTCGCCTAAACCTTGCTGAGTCACCAAGCCTAATCGAGCTGACATTTCTTGTAAAATGATAGTGGCAACAGTGGCAAAAAGTAACGCCCACAACAGAGTGTAGCCATAGTTTGCTCCTGCCAAAGTACAAGCAGTAACGGTTCCTGGACCAATAAAAGCAGCTGCGATTAATGCCCCTGGTCCGATATTTTTAATGCGTTTTAGCATAGACTTTCACCTGCGTTTCTAACGACTTTTTTCTCCCCATTGTGCAATACCAGGCGAGATTATTCATCCACTTTTCCAAAACCGCCGCCTGTAGGCGATTGAATAGAAATACTGTCTCCTGCGTTAACAACAGTATGCTCACATCCTGCTAAATCTTGCTGTTCGCCGTCAGGCTTAGTTAACCAATTACGTCCAAGTCTTCCAGCTTCGCCACCTTTGAGGCCAAAAGGTGGCGCTATGCGGTGTCCTGATAAAATCGAACACTGCATGTCTTCTAAAAAAGTAATGGTGCGAGTAATACCATCTCCTGCATTGTATTGGCCCTTGCCACCTGTATTACGATCAATTCTGAATTCTTTGAGGATCACCGGATAACGTTGTTCTAGTATTTCGGGGTCGGTCATACGCGTATTTGTCATATGGGTATGCACCGCAGCTACACCATTAAAACCTTCTCCTGTCGGGCTTATTCCTGCAGGACTGCCGGAGCAGATAGTTTCATAATATTGATAACGCTCATTGCCAAAGGTGAGGTTGTTCATGGTACCTTGGCTTGAACCTAGCACGCCTAAAGCAGCAAATAAGGCATTGGTTACCGCTTGGCTAGTTTCAACATTACCGGCCACTACCGCTGCTGGGAAACGCGGATTTAGTAATGAGCCCTCAGGTACAATAATATCCAATGCTTGCATACAACCTGCGTTAAGTGGAACGTCATCGTCAACTAGGCATCTAAATACATACATTACAGCCGCTTGAGTGATTGCTTTAGGCGCATTTAGATTATTATCTTGTTGGGCACTGGTACCAGTAAAATCGATAGATGCATGTAATTTAACTTTATCAATATTGATTTTAACTACAATGGTTGCACCTGATTCTAACGGGTAGCTAAACTCGCCACCCTCTAATCTAGCCAACACGTTTTGTACTGAGGTTTTAGCGCTGTCTTGAATGTGCTGCATATAAGCATAAACGGTTTTAAGACTGTGTTGCTCTACCAGTTTTAATAATTCATTCACACCGGTTTTATTAGCCGCGGTTTGTGCCATTAAATCAGCCATATTTTGGGTAATGTTTCTGGCGGGGTAGGCGCCTGAAGAAAATAGTTTTTTAATACGCTCAGCTTGAAACTGTCCTTGTTCAACCAGCTTCACGCTGTCTAGCAGTATGCCTTCTTGATGGATGTTTGTAGCGAGTGAAGACATAGAGCCCGGTGCTATGCCTCCTACATCTTCATGGTGAGCACGGCTGGCGACATAAAATAAAATATTGGTGTTAGCTGAATCAAATACTGGAGTAATCACTGTAATATCGGGTAGGTGAGAGCCCCCGTTATAGGGATTATTTTGTACAAATACATCGCCGGCATGGATAGATTGTGTGCCATTAATAATTACTTTAACACTGGCATCCATTGAGCCCAAATGTACTGGTACATGAGGTGCGTTAGCTATCAAATTACCAGTGGCATCAAAAATTGCGCAAGAAAAATCTAGGCGTTCCTTCACATTAACTGACTGTGAAGTATTACGCAGCACTATGCCCATTTGCTGCGCTATGCTCATAAAAGCACTGTTGAATAGCTCTAAAGTGACAGGATCTGCTTTGTTTGGAGTATTTTTTTGTGAGGATAGAGGTGAGGATAGAGGTGAGGATGATTCCAAGTCTAAACCTAAGTTTAGGTCTAGCTCCAATTTTGTTTTGGCCTTCTCAAAATGAAGTACCAAATGACCGTTAACATTAACTTTCACCCGCCAGTTTTTCTCAACAATAATAGTGCCTGTTGGCTCCACAATAATCGCTGGACCTATCACTTCATGGCCAAACTTAAGTGACGATAGCTGTATCACGGGGGTTTCTAACCACTCTCCTTGACTATAAATTTGTCTAACAGTTTGTATTTTTATAGGCAAATTGCTAGCCAAGGCTTGTTCTGTTTCTATAGTTTTTTCAGCGCCACCAAAAGATTCAACAATCAAAGTGTCGATCACTATAGTTTTTTCTACCCCACTGAAGGCAGTCCCACTGAAGGCAGTCCCACTGAAGGCAGTCCCACTGGAGTCCGTCCCACTGGAGGCAGTTCCACCGAAGCCAGTCCCGCTAAAACCAAATTGTTGTTCATGTTGCTCCATAAAGCGTTGCTGCATGACGGCAAAAGAATCTAATGGGATGTTAATACTTGTATCAGTGTTGTGGTATTTGAGTAAAGCGGTGCAGTGGTGGGTGACTTGGTTATGACTTAACCCTTGTTTATTTAAGTCTTTAAGATTTGCTTGTTTAAGCTGTTCAACAGCAGCGTCAATAGCTGGTGTGTCACCGCTTTGAATCGCTAGGCTAGCAACTCTTTGACGTTCTACTTGTATGTCGGCAAGCCCCATACCGTAAGCTGATAAGATGCCAGAATAGCTATGTAAAAACACAGTTTTGATACCTAACTTTTCAGCTACCAAACAAGCATGTTGTCCACCTGCACCGCCAAAACAATTCAGTACATAGTTAGACACATCATAACCACGGGCGATTGATATTTTTTTAATAGCCTGCGCCATATGTTGAATAGCAATAGCCAAAAAACCTTCCGCTACATCTTCAGCACATCGACCATCGTTAATTTTATCAGCGATGTCAGCAAACGCTTGTACTGAACTCATTTTATCTAAAGGTTGATTTTGCTGTGGACCAAAAATGCTAGGAAAAAAATCTGCCTGAATTTTGCCTAAACATAAGTTTATGTCGGTCACTGCAAGTTTGCCATTACGCCTGTAACATACTGGGCCTGGAACAGCACCCGCAGACTCAGGACCCACCCGAAAACGTCCATCTTGATAGCGCAACACCGAACCGCCACCGGCAGCCACAGTGTGTATATGTAACATAGGCACTCGCATGCGTACGCCTGCGACCTCAGTTTCATAGGCTTTTTCAAATTCACCTGCATAGTGAGATACGTCAGTAGAGGTTCCGCCCATATCAAAGCCAATAATCTTATTGAATCCTGCGAGTTTAGCCGTGTGCACTGCACCTACTATGCCACCTGCGGGACCAGACAAAATGGCATCTCGGCCACGAAATGTAGCTGCGCTAGTTAGGCCTCCAGATGACTGCATAAACAGTAATTGGGCAGGTGTTTTTTGATTAAGCCCTTTACTGATATTCTTAATATATCTTAATAATATGGGGGTGAGATAAGCATCCACTAAGGTGGTTTCACCTCTGGAAATCAGTTTTTGCAAAGGACTGACTTCATGACTAGCTGAAACTTGTTTAAAACCAATTTCTTTGGCTAATTCTATTAGTTGCTTTTCATGTTGGTTATATTGATAGCCATGCATAAGTACTATTGCTATGGCTGTTAGACCTTGATTAAAGGCATTTTCTAACGACTTTCTAGTTGATTCAATATCTAACGCTTGTAGGACCTCACCTTTGGCTGTGACTCTCTCACTTATTTCGACTACCTGAGTATAGAGAATATCTGGCTTTTCAATCTTTAAAGCAAAAGTATCAGGGCGTGCTTGATAACCGATTTCAAGTGCATCTTTAAACCCTTTGGTGATCGCTAGTAAGACAAGATCACCTTTACGCTCTAACAAAGCGTTGGTTGCAACTGTGGTACCCATTTTGATTTTATCTATTAGGCCATCGGGCACAGGAGCGGATTGATGAATATCCAGAATTGACTTAATACCAAACACAGCTGCATCATCATAAGCTTCTGGATTTTCTGATAGGTACTTTTTGCACTGTAGTGTGCCATTCGGATGCCGTGCAATGATATCAGTGAAAGTACCGCCGCGATCGATCCAAAACTGCCAGCTTTTATAAGATATGTGAGAGTCATTAGTCATTAGATATACACTTAAGTAGCATGATTGTGATTATGCCAGACCCTATGTTTTAATCTATTAACTTAAATACAGAAATAGAAGGGAATGAAACGAGTTTAGAAAAAATTATGATTATTGCAGCTTCTGACGAGCTATTGATAAAAAATAGTAGCACGCATCAAGCCATGTAAGTTTGTCAGAAACATACTACTCACTCTGCTCACTCTACTCATACAGCTCATTCACGAGTTGAATTAGGCAACGTTAGTCATGCTGTGCAGCAAAGTATTAAGGGTTAGTTACGTTTTTTATACGAGTAGTGGCAAAGGTAAAAACACACGAGCCTCAGCTCTCATTTTGCTTGGCTAAGCGCTCAAGCTTTTATCACAGTAGTGAGGATATTGTTTGCTGCAGCACCTAGTTTGACTATTTTTAATGCTGAAAAAATTAAACGAAAAATAAAATAACTATCTAAATTTTCGAGCTTAGTGCCTCAATCAAAAGCCGATTAGCCCACTATCACTTGGTTGCGCCCCTGCGCTTTTGCTTGGTATAAAGCGTCATCTGCTCGTTTTAGGGTACTTTCTAAATTCATTGTCTGGCTGTCCCATTGGGTGACACCACCACTAATAGTAATTTTGACACTCAATTTGTCTGAATAAACTAGGAGATTAGCAATAGAACAACGAATTTTTTCAGCTAATTTACTTGCTTCTAATACCGATGTTTTAGGTAGTAATATCAAAAATTCTTCACCACCAAAACGAAACACGGAATCAGATTTCCGACAGTTTTTTTGGATAGTATTAGCAACACTTTTAATAACTTTATCACCCAAGTCATGGCCATATTGATCATTAATTGACTTGAAAAGGTCTATATCAAAACTTATCACTGATAAATCAAAATTATAACGTTTACTCATGGCAACAGACTGCTTAGCCAAAACAGCGAAGAAGCGGCGATTAAGTAAGTTGGTTAAATAATCATGGTTGGCTTCCTCATATAGATCTTTAGAATATCGATTAGACTTGATAGATAGGGGAGTAATCACAAACAAACCTTCAATAAGAATGGTCAGTATGACGACTATGAGTATTAATTGCTGGGCAGTGCGCAACTCTTGAATTTTTTGATTACTTTCAATTTCGTACTGTTTCACGGCAATGTTAAAACTGCCTAGTATCTGATCTCTAGATAAGGATAAAAACGTTAAATTTTGAGTGCTCTCTTGAATACCGTTTTGGGTATTTGAATCATTTAGTATTTGTTTTATCAATAAAGTGAATTCAGTGATTTTCTGATCAACATTATGCGGCTCTGAAAAATAGAGCGTCTTCATCGATACTGAAAGAGGTGATGCCTGATTTTTTTGTAAAGCTTTAAAATGCTCTTTAAGCAGGTATTGATGGTTAGCTTGCATTTCACTGAGAGCTTTTAAGGCTTGTTCTTTATCCGTAAAAGTGTTCTTTTCAATATATTCGTTAGTATACAAAATGATACGCTGCGACAACATTCGCTGCTGTCCACTCACATTGATAAGGTTGCTAGATACACGTTGTTCAACGATGATCTTATCTAATGTGAAATGTATAAAGACGCATAAAGCGGCAATGATCGTCAGCGAAATAACATAGGTTAATGTCATTCTGTGAGCTGGATTCAACGTCCTTTTAGTATTGGATTGTTTTTCCATATTGGGTTTTGATTACTAACTTGTCCCACCTTGGATGAAATTATAACCAATTTTGTTCGCATGCGCTTATGATATTATAGGTAACTAACAAATTGGAGAGTCAAATGGCACAGTGGTTAGACACAACAGTAGTGAACAGAACAGATTGGAATGATCATTTGTTTAGCTTACGATTTTCTTGCGCTGAGTTTCCTCAGTTTAAGGCTGGACAATTTACCAAGGTAGGTATTGAGCAGGATGGTAAAATAATATCTCGCCCTTATTCCATCGTCAGTGGGCCCAGTGAGCATGAGTTGGAGATTATTGCCGTACCCGTCGAAGATGGTTCGTTATCTCCTAAGTTACACCAATTAAAAATTGGGGACCCTTTAAAAATAATGTCACCTGCAACAGGATTTCTGATCCTTGAAGAGGTACCAAAAAGTCGAGATTTATGGCTTATGGCGACAGGTACTGGAGTAGGACCTTTTTTATCTATACTAGCCACAGAAGAAGTTTGGCAAAATTACGAAAACATAATACTGGTCTACGGTGCACGTTATGACGATGACTTGGCCTATAAAAAACTGATTGCCACCTGGTCGCATCAATACCCTAACAGGTTTCACTTTGTGCCCATCGTAAGCCGCGAAGAAAAGGCTGGTAGATTACATGGACGTATTCCGTCTTTACTTAAAACATCACTTATTCAACAGCAAGTAGGCTTGGATATCCATGCCGACCATAGCCAAGTAATGTTGTGTGGTAATCCAGCTATGATTGAAGAGGCGATTCAAACCTTAATTGAATTGGGTTTATCGAAACACCTTAGGCGTTCACCCGGGCAAATCTCTTTAGAGCGATATTGGTAGAGTAATAGCAATATTGAGTTATCAGTTTTGAGTCACGAATGATGAATGATTAGCTGTTAACTGTGAGCTACGAATAAATCCCAGTTCGTGAATCATGTTTAATAGTGTACTCGTGACCGGAGCTTTTTGAATACCCAAATTGTTATAAATAGAAAGTTATAAGTAAAAAACTACAAAGAGTAAAATTTTTACACGAGCCTAACTTTGAGAGGGTTACTTTACGTGCATTGTTAATTAATATTGAGTTAGCATTAACGCGTTAAATCATAGGATCACATATGTATTTTGAAGATTATCAACCAGGTCAAACATCTCAGTTTGGTGCTTATCAAGTAACTGAAAGTGAAATAAAAGAGTTTGCCAGTCGATATGATCCGCAGTTTTTTCATCTAGATAACGAGGCAGCGAAGCAATCTCTATTTGGAGGATTATGCGCAAGTGGTTGGCACACTGCCGCAATGTTTATGCGAATGTTAATTGATAATTTACCAGAAGAACACGGTTCACTTGGTTCCCCCGGCATTAACAATCTAAAGTGGTTAAAACCAGTTTATCCCGGGTATATTCTGAGTGTAAAAAGCTGCGTAAGTCACTGTAGGTTATCTGCGAGTAAACCAGGTGTTGGTTTAATTTGTGTGAACTATGAGATTGTAAATCAACACGATATGCCAGTGATGACATTAGAGTCTAACGCCTTTTTCAAGTGTAAAAGTAGCTAAGCCTTCGGGTGGACTGTCTCAACCTACAACTATCACGGTCGCCCTTATATCTCGAAGTTCGCTGGCATTAGCTGTTATTATTTATAGTCACTGCTGCATCAATCTGTCCACCCTTTTCCGTGGTGAGTGGCTGCGCATACCTAACATTCGTATAGTCGTTAAACACTGTTTAAGGATTTTAATGGCTAGCTATTTTTTGCTAGCCATTAAGTCACTGCTGAGCGGCCCTGTAGATGTAAAATTATCTTAAGTGTTCAAGGTGTAAAATAAAATATTCTGGTTGTTATGATTGTTGACTCGCAGCTCGCAGCCAAAGCCTAACCCCCTTGAGCAAACCAATTTAATTTTTTATGTAAACTCACCACTGTCCCCACAATAATTAAAGCTGGTGGTTTAATCTCTGCGGCCTCTGCTTTTTGCTGGATGTCTTCTAAAGTACCGATGACTACTTTTTGTTGTGCAGTGGTAGCCGATTGCACCATAGCGATAGGCGTAGTGGCAGTCAGCCCATGTTTAACTAACTGTTCACAAATAATAGGTAGACCGGTTAAACCCATGTAAAACACTATGGTTTGATCTGGTTGAGCCAACCCTTGCCAGTTTAGATTAATACTATTGTCTCGCAGGTGACCTGTAGCAAAAACTACAGATTTTGCATGATCTCTGTGGGTTAACGGTATGCCGGCATAACTAGCTGCGCCGCTTGCTGCAGTAATACCGGGTACGACTTGAAAACTGATGCCATGCTCTATTAAAGTCTCAAGCTCTTCACCACCTCTTCCAAAAATGAAAGGGTCTCCACCTTTTAGTCTGACTACCCTGTTACCAGCTAAGGCTTGCTTAGTAAGTAATTCGTTGATTTCGTCTTGGGGTAGGGTGTGATTACTTTTAGCTTTGCCTACATAAATCTTTTCAGCATCACGCCTGACTAGCTCAAGTATTTCTGGAGAAACTAAACGGTCATAAACTACTACATCGGCTTTTTGCATCAAACGCAGCGCCCTAAATGTCAATAAGTCTGGATCGCCAGGGCCTGCACCTACTAAGTACACTTCACCCACTTTTTTGCTAGCATCGGGTGCATTTAATTTCTCTAAAAACTTTTGTTCAGCAATTTGCTCGTTACCTTGCAACACGTTTTCGGCTATATCACCGTCTAGTACATCTTCCCAAAAGTAACGTCTTTCAGTGACTGACTTGAAACGTTTTTTCACAGAATCTCGAAATTTCTCTGAAAAAACACCTAATAAACTCACTTTTTGTGGGATCACAGACTCAAGTTTTTGTCTTAAGTATCTAAGTAATACTGGTGCTACGCCACCACTACTCATAGCAATAATAATAGGTGAGCGGTCAACGATGGATGGGGTAATAAATTGACAAAGTGGAGTGTTATCTACTACGTTGACTAAAATCTTTTGGGCTCGTGCTTGATCGTGAATTTGCTCGTTTAGTTCACTATTATCTGTGGCGACAAACACTATCTGTTTGTCAGTCATATCTGAGTCGATGTAAGGTCTAACGATAAGCTGGATTTTTTCTTCTTTGGCAAAGCGCTGCACGGTATCGCACACCCAAGGGGCTACAACAGTGATATGTGCATAAGTTTTTAGCAGTAGTTCCACCTTACGAGCGGCAACTTCTCCGGCACCTACAACCAAACAGGTTAACCCTGTAGTGTCTAAAAATATCGGGAAATATTTCATTTATCAGTACATGTTGGAATATTAAATTGATTGTGCCCTTTCAAATCAAAAGTGCAAACCAATTAAAACTAAGCTCATATTCCATTAGGTTATTAAAAAACGTAAACATAGTATTTTATGCAAAAAAAAAGGAGCCATTAAGCTCCTTTTTTCATTCTTGTAAGCTCAATGCTTAGTCACGATTTGCTGGATTACCACGTTTCTTAGGTGGTTGCTCTGACCATTCACGTAACCCTAGGCTTCGACCTGCAACACGCGTTTTTTGTAGCGTATCTTGGGTTGCTTGAGGCATATCTTTAGGTAAATCTACTGTACTAAAATTATCATAAATTTCAATAGAGCCGATATTCTTACTGCTAATGTCCGCTTCGTTAGCGATAGCTCCTACGATATTACCTGGTTTGGCACCATGGGTGTGACCCACTTCAATACGGTAGCGTTGCATACCTTCACTAGGTGGACCAGATTTGCGTTCACGCTTAACACGCTCGCCGCCACGTTCACCACCACGTTCAGGTCGAGCACCTCTGTCTCTTGGTGCACGATCATTTCTGTCGTTTCTGTCGTTACGGTCATTTCTTGGAGGATTAGCATTTAAATCTGGACGGTCACTATCTTTAAGGATAAGTGGCTCATCACCTTGAGCTATCTTTGCTAATGCAGCCATGATGACTTCAGGTGCAGCTTCGGTCTCTGCTTGAATTGATTCAACAATAGGAATTAAAGTCTCAATCGAGGCATCGCCTATCGCTTCTATGACACTACTTTTGAAACGCGACAAACGTGTTTCATTTAATTGTGAGATAGACGGGATAGTCATCGGGTCAATGGTTTGTCTAGTGGCACGCTCAATAGAAAACAACATACGCTTTTCACGATGTGAAATAAACAATATTGCATCACCTTCACGACCTGCACGACCTGTACGTCCAATACGGTGAACATAAGATTCTGTATCGTAAGGTACGTCAAAGTTGATTACGTGACTAACACGTTCAACATCAAGTCCCCGAGCTACTACATCGGTAGCCACTAGAATATCGATCTTGCCTTTCTTCAAACGGTCAACGGTACGTTCACGCGAGTTTTGTGGAATGTCACCGTTGAGTGGTTCAACTGCGTAACCTCGTGCAGAAAGCTTTTCAGCTAGCTCCATAGTGGCAGTCTTAGTACGCACAAAAATTATTACCCCATCGAAACTTTCTACTTCTAATATGCGGGTTAGTGCTTCTAATTTGTGGTGTCCAGCAACTTGGCAATAACGTTGACGAATGGTGCTAGCGGTGGCTACTTTAGATTCAATTTTGACTGATTTTGGATCGTTCAAATAACGTTTAGTTATTTTACGGATCGGATCCGGCATCGTTGCTGAAAATAACGCGGTTTGACGCTCTGCTGGAGCGTGGCCTAATATCCATTCTACGTCGTCAATAAAGCCCATACGTAACATTTCATCAGCTTCATCAAGTACTAGGAACTTCAACTTATCAAGTTTAAGGGTACCCTTCTTAATATGGTCTATTACGCGGCCAGGTGTACCAACAACTACTTGGGTACCACGTCTTAGTTGACGGATTTGGTTATCGTAAGATGAACCACCGTAAATAGGTAACACATTAATTTTCTTAGAAAAACTAGCATAAACCTGAAAAGCTTCAGCAACCTGAATCGCTAACTCTCTAGTAGGGGTTAATACTAATAATTGGGTATTCTTATCATCAGAGTCAATGTTAGCTAACATAGGTAAAGCGAAGGCAGCGGTTTTACCGGTACCTGTTTGCGCTGTACCTAGTACATCGTGTCCTGCAATAATAAGTGGAATGCATTCTGCTTGAATAGGTGTAGGTTTTTCATAGCCGACTTTATCTAGTGCTTGCAGTAGCTCTTCAGGTAGATTTAAATCTCTAAATGTAATTTCAGATGTGGTAGTGGTCATCAAGTTTCCCAGGGTACTGGCAGGCACTGCTTTATTTGAATCGGTAATACAATTTCGAAAATCGGTAGTACAATTATTTAAGGCGAAGCCGGCACGGTTTCAAAGAACAAATTATATTCGATATTCAACATTTACTCCACGTAATGCTTTGTTTAATTACAATATATTTAAGAAATACTATTTTGTGGTGTAAACGTTTGTATTTTATTGTCAATTTTGTTGCGATTATGTAGTTTAATTGTGTGAATTTATTCACATTTGTCGGTAGAGTTTCTCATATGCCAATTTTTCATTAAAAATAATTGTTAAGATAAAGCCAATAAGTTGGCTGTTACAAAATGTTGCTGCAGTATTAACAAAAACCTGATTTATTGCGTTGCAGTAGATAGGTTTGAACTTTGCTTTTCTTCATTCGACATTATTCGACTTCTCCTTGTTTGGCTTCTTTCTACTTCTACACTTTTACACTTTTACACTTATTCAGATATTCAGATATTCAGATATTCAGATATTTAGGTAAGGTGGCGTATCGATGTACTGAACGTTACCAGTCCCAGTAATACATTATTCTATCAGTCACGACATTGTGTCTCATGACGACCTGGTTAGTTACAGTATGGCTACAAAATCATCGAACCTCATGATAACTTTATATATATCAAATAAGTTCAATACTAAATAAGACATAGAAAATGCTATAAAAAAGTAATAAAAAAAGTGATAAAAAAGTGCACAAAACTCATAGAGCTAGTCGCATAAGAGTAATACTCATGTCACTATATTTGTGTTGGAACTTATACAAGGAAGATTAATATGGAAGGCTTTGGACTTACAGCGTTAAAATACGTGTTGCTTGTTGTTGTTTTAAGCGTGTTGTCGAGCTGCGGCAAGCAAACGAGTAAAGAATATATACAAGAAGCTAAACAGTATATTGCAGAAGAAGATACCGGAGCTGCTATCGTCGCACTAAAAAATGCGCTGCAGCTTGCCCCTAATTTAGCCCAAGCCAGATTTGAGCTTGGTGCGTTGTATCTGCAACAAAAACAGTTTGAAAATGCTGAAAAAGAGCTTAATCGTGCCTTAGAATATGGTTTTGAGGCATCAAGAGTGCTGCCATTATTGGCTCAAGCTTATCAACATACCGCTGCCTACTCAGCCATCAGTAAATTAGAACACCAACAAAGTGGGCTAACGTCCGTCGAACGTGCCGAAATCGGCTATTTCAAAGTAGTGGCATTAGCTCGATTAAATAAAATAGATGACGCTCGCTTACTAATTGAAGAATTGGAAAAAATTGATACTCGTTCAGTTTTTAAAGGTCTAACCGCCGCTTATATGCTGCTGTTAAATGAAGACTACGAGAATGCTGCCGTCGCTGTAGCTAAGCTGCGAGAGCAAGCTCCACAAAACGCAGCAGTATTGAAGTTACTGGCCCAGTTAAAGTTATCTCTTGGTGCACCGGATGAAGCTGCCGCTATATTTAAACATTATGTGCAGTTTTATCCTGAAGATAAACAAACTATTTTTGTCTTGGCTAAATTATTGGTGGATGTGGGTGATTTAGATGCGGCTGATCCTTACATCAATGGACTTCTTTTACTGAGCGACAACAATCCTTTATTGAACCAATTGAAATCCGCGACACATGCCTACAAAGGGGATTATGTTAATGCCCTAAAACGTGCAGAGATTGCTCTTAACGGCGGTATTGAAGCTCCGTCTTTACGTTTGGTCGCAGGTTATGCAGCGTATCAGATACAAGATTATTCGAGTGCTAATCGACATTTAACTTTTGTCGCAGCGTTGTTACCAGATAATCACCCGGGCTTAAAGTTACTGGCTGCTAGTCAATTACAGTTGGGGTTGACCTCAGAAGTAGGTGAGGTGTTAGAAAGGCTCGATCAATTGACATATGAAGACGCGCCTTTATTTTCTAAAGCAAGCTACGAGCTGCTACGTGACGGTTTTGAAAAAGAAGCAAAGGTGTTAATTGAAAAATCAAGCAGTATTAGTCGTACTGCTGAAGATTTAACCCGTTTGGGTCTATTGCAACTTTCTATCAATAACCTTGATGGCATAGTTAACCTAGAAGAGGCAATCAGTAAGTCGCCAGAATTGGTAAGTGCACAAACCACTCTGGCAAAAGCCTATATCGCTACTAAGCAATATGTCAAAGCTCTAGAACTAGCAACAAATTGGAAAAAAACCAGTCCTAACGATGCTAAACCTTATCTGTTGGCTGGTGATGTCTATACAAGACAACAGAAATTCATTGCAGCAAAAGTAGAACTTGCAAAGGCATCGACACTCGATAGTACTGATCCTTCAGCAAAGTTAGCTATGGTTAATTTAGCTGTGATACAAAAAGATATGCAACAAGCTAGTGTACTATTAAGTACATTACTCGTTGAATTCCCAAACAATGTGGCTGCATTGGCAACTTACTATTTAGTTAGCAAACAAGAAAATAAACAGTCATCAGGAATTGAAAAGATCCAATCTGCTTTTGAACGTAAACCATCAAATATTGCTATCAGGTTACTGTTGGCTCGGGCTCAGGTTGTTGAAACTAACTATAAGGCTGCTGTTGAACTGTTGACCGCAGTAAAAGGTCAAAAAGATTTGCCAAAAGCTTACTGGCAAACCTTAGGTCAAAGCCTTATCAAAACCAATCAGTTACGGCCAGCGACTACACATTATGATGCATGGTTAGTAGAAGCCCCAAATGATAAAGACGCTATTGTTGGTAAATTATTACTACTAGACAGCCAAAGTAATTTTGCAGAAGCATCGCAATTAATCCAAGGCTACCTTAACGATCGTGACGATATACAGATACAGTTGTTAAATACTCACTTTTTGCTAATGCAGGGTGATTACCCATCTGCCCAAATAGTCTACGATGAGTTGCCAGATAATGTACTTGAGTTACCATTAGTTAAAGGTTTTTTGGCACGTTTTCAGCTAAATAATAAACAACCAGAGTTGGCATTAAAAAACGTGTTGACTGCTTATAACGCGACACCCAACTCGAGAAACCTAAGTTTGTTGGTATTCACTTACAATAAATTAAAGCAGCCAAAAAAAACTATAGAATTGCTCAAACAACACGTTGAGAAAACCCCTACAGATTTAACCGCAAAGATGTTGCTGGCAGAAAGACAGATTACTGATGATGTATCTGGTGCTGCAATAACTTATGAATTGGCTTTACAACAAAACCCGAACAACTACATCGCCAATAATAACTTGGCATATTTATATCTACAAAAGGGCAACATCAGTAAGGCCAAGGGTTATGGGGAGAAAGCAGTTGCACTTAAACCAGATAATTCTGCTGCATTAGATACTCTAGCGCAGATACACGTTGCTGAAAAAGACTATAAATCTGCTTTAGGGTTATACGCTAGAGCAATAACTGATGCCATGCAAAACGAGGAAATTTATCTTAATTATATTGAGGCGCTGTTGTTAGCAGGCAAAAGTTTTTTGGCTGAACGCAAACTTAGTCAACGCGAGATGAAACAAAGTATATCTGTCACTAGAGCAGCGAAACTAAAAGTTGATTATGGGATTAATTAATATTTCTTGCACATTGGCTCTATTTATAAACATAGATTGAATAGATTGTTAGTTTGAGTATTAGAAACAGATAACGATTAAAAAGGCCGTATTAATGCCCTTTTTGTTTGCATAGATTATTTATAGAAAGCTAATAAGCACGCTTGTGTACTAACAAAAAATAGCTGAGTGCATCTTAGAGGAACTGTTACCTTCACATTCTCAGAAAGGTCTATGACATAAATCTTTAATATGATGCCAACAACAAAGCTTATACACATAGCTGATACTGATATCTGTGGGCTTGCGTATTATGTTTTGAAGTGAAGTGAAGTGAAGAAATAGCTTCACCGTAGTTAACATAAATTGTTAATGACCTGAATAAACTGCTAGGTGTGAATATAAACACATCATTCACACCCGACATTTATTTAATAGCTTTAACTTTAATATTTTATTCGTGATTAAGAAAAGAGACGTGCTTCACCTGCCTGACGTCTTTTAGCTTTTAAGACTAGTAATAATGTAATAAAACCAGGTAGTGCTTGAATATATAGAATATTCAAGTTGAAGCTAAGACCTGCAAATATACCGGCAATAGTGACACATATAAGTAAAAACACTTTTAAACTTTGATTACCGCTAATTAAAGCCCAAAGTAAACCGAAACCTAAAAAACTGTTGTATAAACCATGGTTCATTGCCAATATTTCTGAAGATTGCGCTAACTCTGTCGACATAGAAAACACTTTTTGTCCGACGGGGTGCTTCCAGAAAAACATTTCTAGCGCCATTATTCCAATATGTAATAGGGCGACTAAAAAGGTCATAAAACCAGCAAAAAACTTCATTGATAATACCTTGGATACTTTGTTACAAATTATCAATTAATAGTGTGGTAAATCGACTTAAGTTGCAAGGGCTGGTGTTGATACCTCTGTCTTAATTAGCAGACAGTTTTACAAACAATAAAAAAGCGCCTTACGGCGCTTTTAAGTATGACAACTAAATTTACGGTTGTTTTCCGTTTGGATCTTTCATATAACGGAAGAAATCACTATCTGGTTCAACAACTAGCACATCTTGTTTGCTGCTGAAGCTTTTCTTGTAAGCATCCATACTGCGCAAGAAACTGTAGAACTCAGGATCTTTGGTGTATGTCTCAGCATAAATCTGTGCGGCTTGGGCTTCACCTTCACCTCTAAGTTTACGTAAGTTACGTTCTGCATCAGCTAGCATAACGGTAATTTTGGCATCAATATCAGCTTTGATAAATTCAGCTTTCTCTTTACCTTCAGAACGATGTTCTCTAGCTACTGCTTCACGCTCACTTCGCATACGTTGGAAAATAAAGTTTCTTACTTCCAATGGTAAGTTAATCTGCTTAACACGCACATCGATAATTTGGATGCCTAGCTCGTCAGAACTACCAGCCGCTTGTGCCATAGCTTCGTCCATCAGTTCTGAACGCTCACCTGAAACAATTTCTTGAATGGTACGGGTACCAAACTCAGAACGCAGCCCGTTGTTCACTTTCTGTTGTAGTAGAATCTCAGCACTAGATTTGATACCGCCAGTGGCTAAATAATACTTAGCAAAATCTTCAATCTTCCATTTAACATACAGGTCAACGATCAAGTCCTTTTTCTCAGCAGTCACAAAACGATCTGGCTGTTCATCTAAGGTCTGGATACGTGCATCGAGCGTGACTACACGGTCAAGAAATGGCAGTTTCAAATGCAAACCTGGTTCAAAAACGGAGGTGTCACCCGTGTCAGCATCTCTTTGAACTTTACCAAACTTGATAACTATCGCTTTGTTGCCTTCTTCTACAACAAATAACGAGCCGGATATAAGTAACCCTAAGGCTACAATTATTAATGCAATAAAATTTTTCATAACCTAGTTTCTCCCACTACGTACACCGTTGTTACGGTTGTTTCTGGAGTTGCCGTTTAACGGTTGTGTGTCTTCATCTTGGTTACGTAAACCTTCTAAAGTACTGCGGATGTTTGCTGGAACAGTAGGTCCAGACTGATTTCCGAGTATTTTTTCTAGCGGCAAGTACATCATGTTGCCAGTACCTTCAGTATCCACCAATATTTTGCTGGTGTTACCGTATACTTCTTCCATCGATTCAAGATAAATACGACTACGTGTAACTTCTGGCGCGGCTGTGTATTGAGGAAGTAACTCTTCAAAACGTGCGACTGCACCTTGTGCTTCCAACGTAACGCGCTCTTTATAAGCTTGGGCTTCTTGCGCTAATCGGTTGACTTGTCCACGAGCTCGAGGCTCGAGTTCACGAGAATAAGCTTCAGCTTCGTTTATGAAACGCTGTTCGTCTTCTTGCGCTGCAATTGCATCATCAAAAGCTTCTTTCACTTCTTCTGGAGGTCTTGCATCTTTAAAGTTCATATCAACCACAGATATACCCATATCGTATGATTCAATAATCCCCGATAGCTCATCGCTTACGCTTTGTCTTGTCGCTTCACGTCCACCTGTTAACACGGCATCCATTTTTGAATGGCCTACGACATAACGAATGGCACTGTCAAATGCTTGACTTAAGCTTTCTTCAGGGCTAGTTACAGCAAAGCTATACTTGTAAGGTTCAAGAATACGGTACTGAACTTCCATCTCAACTCGAACTACGTTCTCATCTTCAGTTAACATTGAACCAGAAGATGGCATAGAGCGAATAGTTTTAACGTCCACTGGGATAATTTCGTCTATAAAAGTGGGTTTCCATTGCAAACCTGGGTCGACAAAATTGCTAAACTCACCGAAACGTAAAACTACGCCGCGCTCAGCTTCGCGAATAGTGTAAAAGCCACTAAATACCCAACCAATAACCAGTATACCTACGATTACGGCAGCGCCTATTCCGCCTAAGCCTTTGCCGCCCGATGAACCACCAGAGCCACCACCGCCAAACTTGCTAAATTTGCTCATCAAGTTTTTAAATACCTCATCTAAATCAGGTGGCCCTTGCTCTCGGCCTCCTTTATTTTTCCAAGGATCATTATTGTTTCCACCGGGCTCATTCCAAGCCATCATGTCTCTCCAGCTAGTTAATTCGATAAATAGGTCCTATGACCATTACGAGTTGTTTAATTTTTTTGATCTGTTATTTGTAATTAATGTTCTACTATATAAGACTCTAAATCAACGTCACTACGTTTGATTAGCCTGTTCCAATCTCTTTGTTCCATACGCACATCGACTTGCCAATCACCATTTTCTGCATAATCTTGTGAAGCGATACAGTTCATTTCAAAAAATACGCCACGTAAGCTACTTTTCTGAGGCGGTATCAACAATCTGTGTTGTACCATGTGTTTAGATAGGCATTCAGTAATTGCGCTAAGCAACAAATCAATGCCTAGCCCCTGCTGTGCAGATAACCAAACACGAATAGGCATGCCTGCTTCATTACGGTCAATCTTGGCACTTACACCATCCATTCTGTCAATTTTGTTACATACCATCAGCTGCTGAATATCATCAGCCTCTATCTCTTCAAGCACTTCATTCACTTGCTTAGTATTTTCTTGAAAATGGTCGTCAGAGTAATCCACCACGTGTAACAATAAGTTAGCTTGCTGCGTTTCTTGCAAAGTTGCTTTAAACGCAGCGATTAGATCATGGGGTAGGTGACGGATAAAACCAACCGTGTCAGCAAGAATTGCTGAGCCCACATCTTGTAATTGAATCTTTCTCAGCGTCGGGTCAAGCGTCGCAAACAACTGGTCAGCAACATAGACATCGGATTGCGTCATAGCATTAAATAGTGTTGACTTGCCTGCGTTAGTGTAACCCACTAGCGAGACTGTAGGTATCTCCGCCCGAACTCTTGAACGACGACCTTGCTCACGCTGCTTTTGTACTTTGTCGAGGCGCCGTAAGATCGCTTTAATTCTCGCTCTCAGTAGTCGTCTATCAGTTTCAAGCTGGCTCTCGCCTGGGCCACGTAAACCTATCCCACCTTTTTGTTTGTCGAGGTGAGTCCAGCCGCGTATCAATCGAGTGCTCATATGGCGCAGCTGTGCCAGTTCTACTTGTAACTTACCCTCATGAGTGCGCGCGCGCTGCGCAAAAATGTCTAATATCAGACCCGTACGGTCCAGAACTCTGCACTTACATAGCGCTTCTAAATTTCTTTCTTGAGATGGGGATAAACTATGATTAAAAATTACCACATCAGCTTGGTGTGCTCTAACTGCATTAGCAATTTCTTCAGCTTTGCCACTACCAACGAAATAGCGAACCTGTGGCGCTTGCCTAGAACCTGTTACTACATCTATAGCATTGACACCTGCCGAAGACACCAGAAGCTGTAACTCTAAGAGGTCTTCTTTACTATTTTCATCGGCAAAATCAACATGAACCAAAACAGCCTGCTCACCTGCTTCATAACGGTCAAACAATCAGCTCTCCTAAAACTATATTTAGCTTTCGTCTTCTTCCGTTTGACCGACCGTAGGCATTAGAATTGCGCGCGAAGGTACAACGGTAGAAATTGCATGTTTGTAAACCATTTGGCTTACAGTATTTTTAAGTAAAATCACGAACTGGTCGAACGATTCTACTTGTCCTTGTAGTTTTATTCCATTTACAAGATAAATGGATACTGGAATGCGTTCTTTACGAAGCGCATTAAGAAACGGGTCTTGTAATGATTGCCCTTTTGCCATGATCAATCCTTTTTTTATTATAAAATGTTACCCTAAAACAAGATTATACAGAAAAAGAAATAGCTGTACAGACTGCCTTAAGGTTGAAACTGGCTATGTTTAATGACTTTCGACAGATTGTTTGCCGAAAATGTATCTAACAAATGAATATCTTTCCAACCTCTTAACCAAGTTAACTGTCTTTTGGCTAGCTGGCGGGTCGCAGCGATGGACTTTTCACGCATCACGTTAAAATCATAATCACCGTCTAAATACTGCCACATTTGTCTGTAACCGACACATCTAATAGAGGGTAAATTCAAATGTAGATCACCTCTGCTTTTTAATTCTTGTACTTCAGCTTGAAAGCCAGCATCAATCATCAGTTCAAAACGCTGAGCAATACGCTGATGCAGTACTTTGCGATCTTCTGGTGCAATGCAAAACTGCTTTATGTTGTAAGCTACAGGGTCAGATTTAGTCGCCATTAACTCAGTCATTGAGCGATTAGTGAGTTGATAAACTTCCAAAGCTCTTATTAGCCGTTGCGGATCGTTTTGATGAATGCGCTCAGCGGAGGTAGGATCAATTTGCGCCAGTTGTTGATGTAACGCTTCCCATCCTAATTTCTCAGCTTTTTTTTGTATACTTTCCCTGACATTTTGATCTGATTCAGGCAGTGGCGAAAGACCATCAATTAAGGCTTTGTAATACATCATGGTGCCACCTACTAACAACGGAATATTACCCCTTGCTGTGATGTCTTGCATGGCGCATAGTGCATCTTTACGAAATTCAGCCACAGAGTAACTTTGTGCAGGATCTAAAATATCTACCAGCCTGTGAGGGGCTCTTTCTAATTCTGTTGCGTTTGGCTTAGCAGTCCCTATGTCCATACCTCGATAGATCAGCGCAGAATCAACACTTATTATTTCACACGGTAGGTTTTCACATATTTCAATCGCAAGGTCTGTTTTTCCCGATGCAGTAGGGCCCATCAAAAATAGTGCAGGTGGTAATAAATTAGGGGTTTTATTCAAGTGTTCACTCATACGTATGCAGCCAATCTTTTAAATTAACTGATTGACCCATTTGAGCGACATCGTGTTCTAGGTTAGTCGATGTATGCACAAATTTTTGCCACAAGTCTTGTATTTGGATAAGGTTCATTTCTTCGTTTGAGACTATGCATGTTAACAAGTGCTTGCGTACTTCTGTTGTTTCTTTTTCTAAACATCCTAGGATATCTTCTAAACATCCTACCCAGCGAAATTGCCTTAACCCTGCGGGGACCTTGCGCAAAATAATTCTACTCGGTGTCCAGCCAATTTCGACACTGTTTTCTAAAAGTGGTTGATACAGTGCCTTCGCTCGCGCCAGCAGCTTTGTACTGGCTTTTATTGAGACAGGCATCAACAGGGGTTGGCTAACTGGCATCGTATTTGAGTACAGTGTAGACATCACATTAAGATGTAAAACTGCAGTCTCAAGCAAATAAAATTTTTGCTTAACGTTGACTAACATTTTTTTATCTGTGACTGCCAACCATTGCCCTGGCGATGTAACTACTTGTTCAACTAAATTCGCTGGTTGTAAAGGGGTCATTAATTGTTGGTAGTTTTTTGATGATTGATTAATCACTTGTGAAGAGTTAACTAGGTGCTCAGCTTTCTCTTTATTTGCTAAGGCGCCTGAAGAACGATATGACTTACTGCTGTTGTTGGTGTCGCCAGTGTTGTTAGCGTTGTCGGTATCGCTGGTATCGCTGGTGTCGCTGGTGTTGTTAGCGTTGTCGGTGTCAGTATCGCCACTGTTGTTAGTGTTGTCGGTGTCGCCAGTGTTAGAGTAACTAGGTAAATGCTCATCAACGTTAGTTTCAGATGTCGGTCTTTGTAAAGGTTGAATATAATTATGATTAGGTTGAGCTTGCGGCAATACACTAACCTCACAACCCAGTTGCTGCTGACTTTGTTCAAAGTATTGGTTAAGTGAATCTGTTAGTGCTCTATATATAAAGTCATGTACTAAGCGAGCTTGGTGAAACCTTACCTCATGTTTAGCTGGATGTACGTTAACATCAACTTGATTAGGCTCAATAGTCAAATACAACACATAAGCTGGGTATACATCAGTGCCTACCAGTCCTTCAAACGCTTGACGAACAGCGTGATTGATTAATTTATCACGTATCATACGGCCATTTACGTAAAAGTATTGAAAGTCGCTTTGACTTTTAGCTTGTTCTGGTTGAGCCAGCCAACCTTTTAACTCAAACTGTTGATACTGACTATTAAGCTCGATACTTTGCTCAGCAAACTCCTTACCACAAATTGTACTGAGGCGTTTTTGTTGAGTACTTTGAGCTTTCACCGCTGGATATTTACGTAGCAATTTACCATTATGTTTCAGGCTAAAACTTACATCAAATCGACTCAGGGCTATACGTCTGACTATTTCATCAATATGTGTGAATTCAGTTTTTTCAGTACGCAGAAATTTACGTCTAGCAGGGGTATTAAAAAATAAGTCGACTACATCAACACTGGTGCCATCGGGGTGTGCAACTGGGTTGAGTTGTACTTGCATATCTCGACCTTCACAGTGCGCTTGCCAAGCCTGACCTTGTTCTTTGGGTTTAGAGCTTAAACTCAAGCGGGAGACTGAGCTGATACTGGCTAAAGCTTCACCACGAAAACCTAAACTACAAATGGCTTCTAAATCATCTAACTTGGTTATTTTACTAGTAGCATGGCGACTTAAAGCCAGTGCCAACTCTTCATGTGGAATACCACTACCGTTGTCACGAATTAATATACGTTTATGTCCGCCTTTTTCTATATCAATTTCAATCGATGTTGCCCCTGAATCTAGGCTATTTTCTACTATTTCTTTAACCACAGAAGCGGGACGCTCAACCACTTCTCCAGCAGCTATTTGATTAGCTAATCTTGCGGGGAGGATCTGAATTGGCACAATAATAACCTTGATATAAATATTAAATAAATAAGTGAGTAAGCTAGGTGCTAGGGATCATCAAAATTTGTCCGATACGCACCATATCGGTGTTGAGGTTATTTGCTTTTTTTAATGTGCTAACTTGTATATTGTAACGCTGCGCTAATAAAGACAAAGATTCACCGCTGCGAACTCTGTGAGTGCGTTTTTCTTGTTTCCACTTAGCCCATAAAGAACCATCGGGTGGAGAACCTGTAAAATGTTGTTTAAGTCCGTTAAACAACGACTGTGCTAGCCTTTGTCTATACGTAGACCAATTCAAATTTTTCTCTTCTTGAGGGTTAGATATAAATCCCATCTCTACCAGAATTGATGGAATATCTGGTGAGATCAATACTGCAAAACTGGCCGCTTGAGGTTTTTCTTTGTGTAATTGTGTTACTTTCTTTAGGTGCTTAATCATGTCCCAACTCACGTCATAACTTTTTCTCAAAGAATGATCCATAGACATATCAAGGAACATTTGGGTTAAATAACGTTCATTGGGCGTATCTTGAATAATCTCTGCTGCACCGCCTAATAATTCAGAATGACGTTCAGTTTCTTCTAACAAACGGCCTAGCTCAGTGTTTGCTCTTTTCATAGATAGCACCCACACAGAAGCCCCTTTAGGTTGAGGTGTGGTGAACGCATCGGCGTGTATGGATACAAACATATCTGCTTTGTGTTTTCTGGCAAATTCAGGCCGTTTATCTGGTGAAATATAATAATCACCAGTGCGTGTCATCACCGCTTGCATACCTTTTTCTTGATTGATCAAAGACTCTAAGCGTTTAGCTATAGCTAAAGTGATGTTTTTTTCGCTACTACCACCAGGGCCAGTTG